>FTKD01008942.1_pt1 | contig 95347 bp, 82 predicted proteins | sample 1658191 | NCBI WGS metagenome assembly FTKD01 (sample SAMEA3914808, study PRJEB12502) | metagenome | biome: forest; material: soil | place: Canada | collected 2011-08-03 | depth 0.3 m
GCCCTGACCACCGCGCAAGTCAACCTCGGCCTGACCACGGACGAAATCGTCTCCCTGACGACCGCCCAGGTCGGCGCGCTGACCACGGCACAGATCGGCCAGGGTCTGTCTACGGCACAGGTTGCCGCATTGACGACGATCGAGATCGCCGCACTGAAGACGGCGCAGGTCGCGGCCCTCTCCACCGCACAGATCAGTCTGGGCCTCTCGACCGATCAACTGGTGGCGATGAACACGGCGCAGGTCGCTGCCTTGACCACGAACCAGATCAAGAACGGCCTCACCACCGACCAGGTGGCGGCATTGACCACGGCCCAGGCTGCGGCATTGACGACTTCGCAGGTCAGCCAGGGCTTGACCACGGCCCAGGTGGCCGCACTCACCACCGCCGACGTGGCGGCCCTGAAGACGGCGCAGGTCGCCGCCCTGACCACCGCGCAAGTCAACCTCGGCCTGACCACGGACGAGATCGTGGCCCTGACGACTGCACAAGTTGGTGCGCTGACCACAGCCCAGGTCGCACAGGGCTTGTCCACGGCCCAGGTCGCGGCACTGACCACGGCCCAGGTCGATGCCTTGAAGACTTCGCAGGTTGCCGCGCTGAGCACGGCCCAGATCAGCCTCGGTTTGACGACCGACCAGTTGGTCACGATGGGCACGGCGCAGATCGCCGCGCTGACTACGGCCCAGGTCAAGAACGGCCTCACGACGGATCAGGTCGCCTCGCTGACCACGGCCCAGGTCGCCGCCCTGACCACGGCCCAGGTTGCCCAAGGTTTGACCACGGCCGAAGTCGCGGCACTGACCACGGCCGAAGTCGCCGCGCTGAAGACGGCCCAGGTCGCCGCCTTGACCTCGGCACAGATCAACCTTGGTCTCTCGACCGACCAGATCGTCGCCATGACCAGCGCCCAGGTCGCCGCGCTCACTACCAGCCAGGTCGCACAGGGCTTGTCCACGGCCCAGGTCGCGGCACTGACCACGGCCCAGGTCGATGCCTTGAAGACTTCGCAGGTTGCCGCGCTGAGCACGGCCCAGATCAGCCTCGGTTTGACGACCGACCAGTTGGTCACGATGGGCACGGCGCAGATCGCCGCGCTGACCACGGCCCAGGTCAAGAATGGCCTCACGACGGATCAGGTCGCCTCGCTGACCACGGCCCAGGTCGCCGCCCTGACCACGGCCCAGATCAGCCAGGGTCTGACCACGGCGCAGGTTGCCGCGCTGACCACGGCCGAAGTCGCGGCGCTGAAGACGGCCCAGGTCGCCGCCCTGACCACGGCACAGATCGGCCTCGGCCTTTCGACCGACCAGATCGTCGCCTTGACCACGGCACAGGTGGCCGCGATGACCACGGCGGAAATCAAGCTGGGCTTGACTACCGACCAGGTCGCCGCGCTGACCACGGCACAGGTCGCCGCCCTGACCACGGCGCAGGTCGCGCAAGGCTTCACGACGGCGCAGATCGCCGCCCTGACGACCGACGACGTCGTTGCGATGCGCACGGCACAAATCGCCGCGATGACGACCAACGAAATCAGGAACGGCCTGACCACCGATCAGATCGCGGCCCTGACGACGGCGGAAATCGTCGCCCTGACCACGGCCGAAATCGCGTCGATGACGACGACCCAGATCGTCGCCATGACCACGGCCGAACTGGCGGCGATGACGACCAACCAGACGCACAACGGCTTGACCTCGGCGCAGATCCACGCGCTGTCGACGACGCAATTCGTGGCTCTGCACTTCGAAGAGCGGCGCCCGATCGGCGGACTCTCGAGCCGGGAACTCGCCGCAACGCAGAACACCAGCTTGCGCGAACGCGTCGGCGGATTGGTCAACGCCATGGCCTCGTTCGAGGCGGGCGGCACCACGACCGCTTCGGCCAAGCGCCTGACGATGCCGGATGCGCCGAGCACGCCGACGGTGGCACTGGCGAGCAACGTCAGCACCATGGTCGACGAGATGAAACGCTTCGACGCCAATGGAAACGCGCTGGCCAAGCCGGGCGAGAAAGCGATGACGGAACGGCAGTTCAGCCTGACGGCGCACGAAAACGGCTATCTGGCGATACCGCCCAAGTAACGGGAAGCTGCACGAAACCGGCGCCAGGATCTAGCGATCCTGGCGTTTTTTTCTTGAAATAGGCATTTTTTTCCAGCGTTTGTTGGGTATTTTTCCAGCGTTTTCTGGATATTTTTGCGTGTTTTTCGCGTATTTTTTACGTGGTTTTCGCCAGCAATTTATTGCACCTGCGAAACAAACACAGTAGACTAGAACACCCTCCCCCAAGATCCACAATCGCGTGGAGCAGCACATGGGTTCCATCGTCATCGGCATCACCACGACGCAGATCACGCAGCTCACCACTGCGCAGATTGCCTCATTGGCGACCTCCGACATCGTGGCGCTCACCACGGCCCAGCTTGCCGTGCTCTCCGGCACGCAGATCAGCGAAGGCTTCAACACGCGCGACGTCGCGGCCTTGACCACGACGCAGATCAGCCAGGGCCTGAGCCCGGATCAAGTGGCGGCCATGACCACCGCCCAGCTCGCGGCGATGAGCACCTACCAGGACACCTTCGGCTTGACAGCGGCGCAGATTGCGGCGCTCTCGCCGGACCAGGTTGCGGCGCTCAAGATCTCGGCTCCGCCCAACCTCAATACCGGCCAGATCGGCCTGGGTTTGACGACCGCGCAAGTGGCGGCGCTGACGCCGGCGCAGCTGGCCATGCTGACGACCTACGAGATCAATCGCCTGATGACGACGGCCGAGATCGCGGCGCTCACGCCGGACCAGATCGCCTCGCTCTCGACGACGCAAATCGCGGCGCTCAACACGGCACAGGTCAGCAAGGCCTTGAGTTCGGGCCAGGTATCGGCGCTGACGCCGGACCAGATCGCCGCACTGACCACCGCAGAAATCGCCGCCTTGCAGCCGGCCATGGTGGGCATCCTGACAGCCGACCAGATGGCGGCGCTGTCGACCACGCAGATTGCCGCCCTGACCACGGCCCAGGTGAGCCAGGGCTTGACGGTGGACCAGGTGGCGGCCTTGACCACCGACCGCATCGCCGCCCTGCACACCAACGACATCGCCGCCTTGACCACCGCGCAAATCGCGGCCCTGGGGCAGGATCAATTGCTGGCGCTGTCCACCGCGCAGATTGCCGCGCTGACCCCGGCGCAATTAAGCCAGGGTTTGTCGCCGACGCAGCTTGATGAATTGACGACGAGCCAACTGGCTGCCTTGACGACCGCACAGGTCAACAAGGGCTTGACCGTGGATCAAATCACAAGCCTGACGCCGGATCAGATTCAGGCTTTGCGCACGGCCGAAATCGCCGCACTCAATTCGGCCCAGCTTGCCGCACTGACGCCGGATCAAATCATGGCGCTCGGCACGGCGCAGATTGCCGCCCTCTCCACGGCGCAGATTGCCCAGGGTTTGACGATGGACCAGGTCGCCGAATTGTCCACGGTGCAATTGGCGGCGCTGCGCACGGCCGATATCGCGGCACTCTCGACGGCCGAGGTCGCGGCGTTGACGCCGGATCAATTGATGGCGCTGACCACGGCCCAGATCGCTGCCCTGACGACGAAGCAGATCAATCTCGGCCTGACCGATAGCGCGCTCGACGGCTTGTCCACCACCCAGATCGCCGCCTTGACGACGCTGCAGGTGGCCAAGGGCTTGACCACGGATCAGATTGCCTCGCTGACCACGCCGCAGATCGCGGCGCTCACCACCGCCGAAGTGGCGGCCCTGACCACCGCCCAGATCCGCCTTGGCCTCACGCCAGACCAGGTGGCGGCCATGACCACAACCGAGCTGGCGGCGTTGACCTCGCTGCAGATCCTGCAAGGCCTGACCACGGCGCAGATCGCAGCCTTGTCGAGCGCCCAGCTCGCCGCGCTGCGCACGCCGGGCGTGTTGCCCATCGTCGATCAGCCGGGCCTGGGCTTGACGCCCGCGCAAGTGGCGTCCATGTCCACCTCGCAACTGGCCGGCTTGACGACGACCGAAATCGGTTTCCTGACCAACGATGAAGTCGCCGCATTGACCACGGCGCAGATTGTTGCGCTGACCACGGCGCAATTGACCCTGGGCTTGACGCCCGATCAGGTGACGGCGCTGACCAGCGCGCAGATCGGTGTGCTGACCACCAAGCAAGTGAGCCAGGGCTTGACGACCGATCAGTTGGCTGCGCTCACGTCAAACCAGATCAGGTCGCTGCGCAGCGCCGACATCGCCGCCTTGACGACGGCGCAGATTTCACAGGGTTTGACGCCGGACCAGGTTGCCGAACTGACGACTGCGCAGATTGCGGCGCTGACCACGGCCCAGATCGGCCACGGCTTGACGAGCGCGCAGGTGGCCGTCATGGGGACGGCGCAGATCGCCGCCCTCTCCACGGCGCAGATCGCCAAGGGACTCACTACCGCGGAGGTCGCCGCCCTGACGCCGGCGCAATTGGCCGCGCTTGGCACGGCGCAAGTGGCGGCACTGACCACCGCCGATATCGGCCAGGGCCTGACGCCGGATCAGGTCGCCGGCCTCTCGACCGCACAGATCCGCGCGCTGACCACGGCCCAGGTTGTGCAAGGCCTGACGATCGCGCAGATCGCCGCCTTGACGACGGACCAGATCGCTGCCCTGCGCAGCGCCGACATCGCGGCGCTGACCACGGCACAGATTTCCCAGGGCTTGACCACCGACCAGATACAGCAATTGAGCAGCGCGCAGATTGCCGCCTTGACGACGGCCCAGGTGAGCCGCGGCTTGAGCGTGGATCAGGTAGCGGCCATGACGACGGCGCAAATCGCCGCGCTGAAGACGGCCGACATCGCTGCGCTGAACACGGCCCAGATCGCGCTGGGCTTGTCCACGGCCCAGGTGCAAGCCTTGGGCACGGCCCAGGTGGCGGCCCTGACCACGCTCCAGATCAACCAGGGGCTGACGCCGGACCAGGTGGCGGCATTGACGACGGCCCAGATTGCGGCGTTGACCACCGAACAGGCCGGCAAGGGCTTGACCGTGGATCAGGTCGGCGCCATGAGCACAGCGCAGATCGCGGCCTTGCGCACGGCCGATATTGCGGCGCTCGGCACGGCCGACATCGCGCAGCTCGGCACCGGCCAGATTGACGCGCTGAGCACGGCCCAGGTGGCGGCGTTGACCACGGCACAAATCAACCACGGCCTGTCGGTCGATCAGGTGGCGGCGTTGACCACGGCGCAGATGGCCGCCTTGAAAACCGCCCAGGTCGCGGCGCTCACCACGGCGCAAATCAGCCTGGGCTTGTCTACCGATCAGGTGGCGGCGCTCTCGACTGCCGACATCGCGGCCTTGACCACCGCACAAATCAACCTGGGGCTGAGCAATGCGCAAGTTGTGGCACTCAGTAGCGCACAAATCGCGGCCCTGACCACGGCCCAGGTCAACAAGGGGCTGACGGCCGATCAGGTGAGCGCCCTCTCCACCGCGCAGATTGCCGCCCTGCGCACGGCCGACGTCGCGGCGCTGACCACGGCGCAAATCAGCCTGGGCTTGTCTACCGACCAGATCGAGGCTCTCAGTACTGCGCAAATCGCCGCCCTGACGACGGCACAGATCAACCGGGGCTTGACGGTCGACCAGGTTGCCGCGCTGACCACGGCACAGCTGGCGGCGCTGAAGACGGCACAGGTCGCCGCGCTGACCACGGCGCAGATCAACCAGGGTTTGAGCACCGGTCAGGTGGCGGCGCTTGCGACTGCCGACATCGCGGCACTCACTACGGTGCAACTCGGCCAGGGCTTGAGCAAGGACCAGGTCAGCGCCTTGACCACCGCGCAGATCGCGGCACTGACCACGGCCCAGGTCAACAAGGGACTGACCACCGACCAGATAACGGCACTGTCCACGGCCCAGATCGCCGCGCTCAAGACGGCCGATATTGCGGCGCTCACCACGGCGCAAGTCCAGCAAGGTTTGTCGACCGACCAACTGGTGGCGTTCTCGACCGCCCAGATCGCCGCCATGACCACCAGCCAGGTCAACCAGGGGTTGACGGTGGACCAGGTCGCGGCGCTGACCACTGCGCAGATGGCGGCCTTGAAAACCGCCCAGGTGGCGGCGCTGACCACGGCGCAAATCGCATCGGGCCTTTCCACCGATCAGGTAGCGGCACTATCGACGGCCGATATCGCCGCGCTGACGACGGCACAGATTTCCCAGGGCCTGACGGTTGATCAGGCGATGGCATTGACTACCAAGCAAATCGCGGCATTGACCAGCGCCCAGGTGGGCAAGGGCTTCAATACCGCGCAGTTGTCGGCCCTGTCGACGGCGCAGATTGCGGCGTTCAAGACGGCCGACATCGCGGCGCTTTCCACGGCCCAGATCAATGCCGGTCTCACGGCAGACCAGGTTGCCGCGCTTTCCACGGCGCAGATTGCCGCCTTGACCACGGCCCAGGTCGCACATGGCTTGAACACCGGCCAGATTGCCGCCCTCGGCACCGGGCAAATCGCCACGCTGCGTACGGCCGACGTCGCTGTCCTGACGACGGCGCAGATCTCGCAAGGCTTGAGCACGGACCAGGTGGCCGCACTGACGTCGGCCCAGGCCGGCGCCTTGAGCGCAACGCAAGTGGGCCAGGGCTTCAGCGCCGATCAGGTTGCGGCCTTGAGCACCGCTGCCGTGACGGCTCTGCATACCGGCGCCATAGGCGCATTGAATACGGCGCAGATTGCCGCTCTGAGCACGGACCAACTGGTCGCCATGTCGACGGCACAGATCGATGCCATCACCACGACCGACATCGTGGCCATGAGCACGACCCAACTGGCGGCGCTGACAACGTTCCAGGCGACCCACCTGACGACGGCACAGATCCATGCCTTGAGCCTGGCGCAATTCCAGGCGCTGCATTTTGAAGAGATCAGGCGGCCGCACCTGCTGGAAGCGGTGACCGTGCAGCAAAATGTGCAGCAGATGGTGCAGGCGATGGCGCAATATGCCGGCGAGGCACCGGCCCTCACGTTTGCACCGGGCGACTCGGCCACAAGGCAGGCACCGGCACCCGCCATGCTGGCCCAGGCCATCGGCCGGTTCCGCTTCGAGCAGCCAGGGGCAGCGCCGCTTGCCGGCTATGACAAACAGCAAAGCGTGACGCCTGCGGCGAATTCGCCCGCCGTGCTGGCTGTACCGCCGAAGTAGACAGACGTAACCCAGGGACAACAAACAGGCGACAAAAACCCTTCTTTTCGGCGCATCCTGACAGCCCTTGTTTGCGGTATAACGTAGCCGGGTTGCATCGATGCGTCAGATTCTGCGCAGGCGTCGATTGCACGGAAGATAGACCAACGGTAGACTGTAAGAGCCTGTTTAGGTGTGCGGCTGCCGAAACAACGTCAAACACCCCAAAATGATTCCTGAGGTTGGAACTATTCCCTACGATCAACAATTGGCCCTGGCCGCGAGCGGCAGCCTCGATCTGTTCCATCTCATTTCGGTTGCCGAGGGCTTGATCGCCGCCGGCAAGCCGCATGATGCCATTGCGCTTTACCGGGCCTGGCTCAAAAAGCCGGTGCAAAACCTGGAATACGCGGCCTACTTCAATCTTGGCGTGCTCCTGGCCGATACCGGCAGCCAGTCCGAAGCCGAGGCGGCTTACCGTCAGGCGGTGCATCTGAAGCGCGACTTCCCGCAGGCGCAATACAATCTCGGCGTGCAAATGGAAAAGCAGGGGCGCTTCGATGACGCCATGGCGCAGTGGAAGAGCGCGCTTGACATTGAAAGCCTGAACAATCCCGACCAGAAAGACAACCGCAAGCTGTTTTGCAACGGCCTGGGCCGCTTGTACGACAAGTTTTACCGCTACGAGGAAGCCGAGGAGATGCTTAGGCAAAGCCTGGCCCTCGATCCCGGCCAGGGCGATGCGCTGTATCACTGGCTGCATGCGCGCCAAAAGCAATGCAAATGGCCGATCATGCGTCCCCTGCCCGCCATCGGCGTGGCCGAGATGTGGGAAGCGGCGTCGCCCCTGGCGATTCTGGGCTTGTCGGACGACCCCGGACGCTTGCTCAAAACCGCTGCCACCTATACTTCCAAGCATGTGCGCAAGCTTGAGCGCCTGGCGCCGTTCGGCCATGACTATGGCCACGCCAGGATCCGCCTGGCCTTTGTCTCGGGCGATTTGTGCCTGCATGCGGTGTCGCTGTTGACGGTGCGGCTGTACGAGCTGATCGACCGCAGCAAGTTCGAAGTGATTGCCTATGGCTGGAGCCGCAAGGACGACACGCCGTTTCGCAAGCGCGTGGTCGATGGCTTCGACCGTTACGTCGATATCGCCGAGGTGCCCGACGACGTGGCCGCGCGCATGATACGCGACGACGAGATCGACGTGGTGATCGACCTGCAAGGCTTGACCGCCGGTGCGCGCCCCAACATCGTCGCGCACGGCCCGGCGCCCTATCAGGTGGCCTGGCTCGGTTATCCGAACAGTTCGGCGATTCCTCACGTCGATTACGTGCTGGCCGATACTTTCATCTATCCGCCCGAGTTGCAGCCCTATTTCACCGAAAAGCCGCTCTACCTGGCCGATTGCTTCCAGGTGGCGGACGACCAGCGTTCGCAAACGGTGGTGGACGATCCGGCCAAGTACGGCCTGCCGGCCGACAAGTTCGTGTTCTGCGCCTTCAACAACAATTACAAGATCACGCCCGAGATGTTCGGCTCGTGGATGCGCATCTTGCGCGAAGTGCCCGATGGCATACTCTGGCTGTTGCGCGACAATGAATGGGCCGAGGCCAATATGCTTTCCGCCGCGCGCGCCTATGGCGTCGACCCGGACCGGCTGTTCTTTGCCGGCCGCGTGGCGCCGGATGAATACCTCTCGCGCTTCGGCACGGCGGACCTGTTCCTCGATACCTTTCCCTACAATGCCGGCACCACGGCCAACGATGCGCTGTGGGCCGGCTTGCCCATCCTGACGCTATCGGGGCGCAGCTACGTTTCGCGCATGGCTGGCAGCCTGTTGCATTCGGTTGGCTTGGGCGAGCTTGTGACCTTTACGGCGCAGGCCTATGAGGAGCAGGCCGTGGCCTATGCGCGCGATGCCGCGCGCCAGGCCAGGAGCCGCGAAACGCTACGTGCGGCCAAGACCGATAGCGCGGCCTTGAACACGGTCAAGTTCGCCGCCGACTTCGGCACCGCCATCGAACACCTGGCGCGAAGCGGGGTAAAACCTGCGAGCAAACCATAAGACATGAGTTATCAACATTCCGCCATTCAGTGCCTGACCGCCATTGCGCAGCATCATGGCATCCAGATCAACCCGGAACGGTTAATCCACGATAACGCGCTGGCCGATGAGGAGCCGTCAACAGCCAAGCTGTTGCGCATCGCCGCCGAAATCGGCCTAAAGGCCAAGCCCGACACGCTGAACTGGGAAGCGCTGTTCGTGCAGGGCGGCGTTTTTCCCATCTTGGCACGGTTGAGAAACGGGCATTCCGCCATCATCATCGGGGCGCGCAGCGACGAGCATGGCGGCAGGATCGCCATCATCGATCCGCTGGCTGCCACCGCCGGCGTGGAATTGGTCGACCAGGCCGCCATGCGGGCGATCTGGGATGGCAGCGTGATCTTCCTGAAGCGCCACCATGCGCTGACCGACCCGAACCAGCCTTTCGGCCTGCGCTGGTTTGTGCCGGAAATATTGAAGCAGAAGGCGGCGTTCCGCGACATCGCCATTGCCGCCCTTCTGTTGCATGTCCTGGCGCTGGCTTCGCCGATCTTTTTCCAGCTCGTGATCGACAAGGTGCTGGTGCATCAGAGCTCATCGACGCTGTGGGTGCTGGCCGTCGGCATCATCATCGCGCTGGTGTTCGATGCGGTTTTCGGTTTCCTGCGTCAATACCTGGCGCTGGCGGCGACCAACAAGATCGACATGCGCCTGACGCGCCGCACGTTCAGCCACCTGCTTTCGCTACCGATCGATTATTTCGAAACCACCACGGCCGGCGTGGTGGTGCGGCACATGCAACAGCTGGAGCGCATCCGCCAGTTCCTCACGGGGCGCATGTTCTTCACCGCGCTCGATGCCACGGCGCTGTTGATCTTCATTCCCATCCTGTTTTCGTATTCGATCAAGCTGGCTTGCCTGACCCTGGTGTTTGCCTTGTTGATCGGACTCATTGTCGCAGCGCTGGTTCCTACCTTCCAGCGCAGGCTGAACGCTCTGTATGCGGCGGAAGCGAAGCGGCAGGCCATGCTAGTGGAGACCGTGCACGGCATGCGCACGGTCAAGGCGCTGGCAATCGAGCCGGCGCAGCGGCGCCATTGGGATCAGTTGTCGGCGCAGGCCATCCTGGCGCACTTCAACGTCGGCCAGCTATCGATCGGCGGCAATGCGATCACCGATTTCCTGGGCAAGCTGCTGCCTGTGGTGATCATCGTGATCGGCGCGCAGGACGTGTTTGCGCAGACGCTGTCGGTTGGCGCACTAATCGCGTTCCAGATGATTTCGGGCCGCGTGACCGGCCCCTTGATTCAGATCGTGGCCCTGATCAATGAGTATCAGGAGACGTCGCTGTCGGTGCGCATGCTGGCCGAGGTGATGAACCGCGCACCGGAAGGCCGCGTCGGCGCGGGCGGCTTGCGCCCCGAACTGGAGGGGGAAATTTCGTTCGAGGACGTGACTTTCCGCTATCCCGGCGCTGCGCACATGGCCCTGGACCGGGCGCGCTTCACGATCCGGGCCGGCACGGTGGTGGGCATAGTCGGGCGCAGCGGTTCGGGCAAGACCACCTTGACCAAGTTGATCCAGGGTTTGTATCCGGTCGGCGAAGGCATCATCCGCTTCGACGGCGTTGATGCGCGCGAGATCGACTTGTCGCATTTGCGGCGCCAGACCGGCGTGGTGTTGCAGGAAAATTTCCTGTTCCGCGGCACGGTGCGCGAAAACGTGTGCGTGACGCGGCCCGATGCCTCGTTTGAAGATATCGTCGTCGCGTGCCAGGCCGCCGGTGCCGACGAATTCATCGAGCGCCTGCCGCAGGGTTACGATACGCTGCTGGAAGAAAACGCCGCCAATCTCTCCGGCGGACAGAAGCAGCGCCTGTCGATTGCGCGTTGCCTGCTGTCGCAGCCGCGCATCCTGATCCTGGACGAAGCCGCCAGCGCGCTCGACCCGGAGAGCGAGGCGATTTTCATCCGCAACCTGTCGCGCATTGCGGTGGGCCGTACCGTGATCATGATTTCGCACCGCCTTTCGACACTGATCAATGCCGACGCCATCCTGGTCATGCAGCATGGCAAACTGGTCGATAGCGGCCGGCATGAAGAACTGTTGACGCGCAGTAGCACCTATCAGCACTTATGGAACCAGCAAACCAGCCACCTGTGAACGGGAAGAAGGACAAGCCCGCGGCCAAGATCAAGGCCGAGACTGCCATCGACTTCCTGCCCGACGCCGACGAGATCGAGCGCCGGCCGCTGCCGCGCACGGCGCGTGCGACGCTCTATGTGTTGGTGACGATGGTGGTGGTGTTTGTGCTGTGGGCCAGCTTTTTCCAGGTCGATCGCGTTGTGGTGGCGCATGGCCGCCTGGTCACCACGGTGCCCAATATCGTGGTGCAGCCGATTGAAACTTCGGTGATCCAGAACATCAACGTGCGCATCGGCCAGGTGGTGAAGAAGGGGCAGGCATTGGCGACGCTGGACTCCACTTTCGCTGCGGCCGATCAGGCGGAACTGCAAAGCCACATCGAGAGCCTGGACAACCAGACTGCGCGCTTGCAGGCGGAACTGGTGGGGAAGACGCCGCAATTGAGCAACAAGAGCGACAAGGACAACCTGCTCGAAACCCAGCTATCGAGCGAGCGGCAGGCCAATTATCGCGCCCAGACGCAGAAAATGAGCGAGACCATCTCTACGCTGCGTGCCCAGATCCAGACCAATCTGGGTGACCAGCAGGTGTTGACGGCGCGCGTCAAGTCGCTGCAGGAAATCGAAAACATGCAGGAAAAGCTGGTGGCGCAGAACTTCGGTGCGCGTGCCCAATTGCTGCAGGCGCGCGACAAGCGGCTCGAAGTGGAACGCGACCTGACGCTATCGAAGAACCACGAACAGGAATTGAAGCGCCAGCTGGCCGGTGCCGAAGCCGACAAGTCGGCGTTCGAGTTGAGCTGGAAGCAAAAGATGCTGGAAGACTTGCTTGCCACTTCGCACGACCGCGAGACCCAGGAAGAGCAATTGCGCAAGGCCAACCGGCGGCATAATCTGATCACGCTGACCGCGCCGGCCGACGGCGTGGTGCTGGACATTGCCAAGCTCTCGCAAGGTTCGGTGATCCGCGAGGCGGAGACGCTGTTTACGCTGGTGCCGACCGACACCGAGCTTGAATCGGAAGTGCAGATCGATTCGATCGATACCGGCTACGTCAAGGCGGGCGACACGGTGCGGCTGAAGATCGATGCTTTTCCCTACCAGAAGCACGGCGCCATGAGCGGCACGATCAAGACCATCAGCGAAGACGCGTTCCGGCGCGACAACCAGGGCAATCCTTCGCTCCTGGCGCAGGGCACCGATGCATTTTACCTCGGCCGCGTCAGCCTGGGCACGGAGAAATTGAAGAACCTGCCGCCGCAGGCCAAGCTCTTGCCGGGCATGACGCTGTCGGCCGAAATCGTGGTCGGCAAGCGTTCGGTGATGTCTTACCTGCTGTGGCCCTTGCACAAGACGGTTGACGAATCGATAGGGGAGCCGTGATGGGTATCGATTCACGTACGCTGGCAAAGGAAGTTCGTGCACACGCGCTGCGCATGGTGACGCGGGCCAAGGCTTCGCACATCGGCAGCGCCTTGTCGATTGCCGACATCGTGGCGGTGCTTTATGGGGGCGTGATGCATGTCGATCCGGCGCACCCTGATCTGCCTTCGCGCGACCGCTATATTCTGTCGAAGGGCCATGCCTGCGTGGCGGTTTATGGCGCGCTGGCCGCGCGCGGCTTTTTTCCGGTTGCGGAACTGGAAACCTATGGGCAGGATCATTCGAACCTGATGAACCACATCAGCCACAAGGTGCCGGGTGTGGAGTTGTCGTCAGGCGCGCTGGGCCACGGTTTGCCGTTCGGCGTGGGCAAGGCGATGGTGGCCAAGCGCACCGGGGCTGGCTGGCGCGTGTTCGTGCAGTTGTCCGACGGCGAGATGGATGAAGGCAGCAATTGGGAAGCCTTGATGTTTGCGGCGCATCACAAGCTTGATAACCTTGTGGCCATCATCGATTACAACAAGCTGCAAAGCCTGACCACCGTTGAAGAGACGCTGAACCTGGAGCCGCTGGCCGACAAGCTGCGTGCGTTCGGCTGGGCGGTGCGCGAAGTTGACGGGCATGATCACGCGCAATTGCGCGAGTCCTTGGGCAAGGCACCGGAAGCCGGCAAGCCGACGCTGGTGTTGGCGCATACGGTCAAGGGCAAGGGCGTGAGTTTCATGGAGAACCAGGTGGTGTGGCATTACCGCAGCCCGAGCGAGGAGCAATTGGCGCTGGCTCTGGCTGAGCTGGAGGCTGCGCATGCGTAATACCTTCATCAAGGAATTGATCGAGTTGGCGGCGGTCAACGACAGGATCGCGCTGGTGGTGGGCGATTTGGGATTTTCCGTGGTCGAGCCGTTTGCCGAGCGTTTTCCCGGGCGCTTCATCAATGCCGGCGTGGCCGAGCAAAACATGATGGGGTTGGCGGCCGGCATGGCTTCCGAGGGTTATCATCCGTTCGTCTATTCGATTGCCAATTTCCCGACCTTCCGTTGCGCCGAACAGATCCGCAACGACGTGGCTTATCACAATCTGCCGGTGACGGTAGTGACGGTGGGCGGCGGGCTGGCCTATGGCAGCCTTGGTTATTCGCACCATGCGGTGCAGGATTACGGGCTGATCCGCTTGATGCCCAATATGCTGATTGCATCGCCGGGCGACCCGATGGAGGTGCGCGCCTGCCTGCGTTACCTGGTGTCGCATCCGCAGCCGTCCTATCTGCGTTTGGGCAAGAATGGCGAGCCGAATTTTCATGCCGAAGTGCCGCAGCTTGAACCGGGCAAGTGGCTTGCGGTGGCTGCTGCCGAGGCGGCGCAATCGGGCAAGACGCTCTTGACGACGGGCGCGCCGCTGGCCTATGCCGGTGAATGGATCAGGCGCGATGGCTTGTATCGCGGCTATGCCTTGCATTCGCTCCCTCTGTGGAGCATGGCGGTCAAGCCGGGGCAGGCGGCACAGGTGCAGGCGTGGGATGAAGTCGTCACGGTGGAAGATCATTTGCAGGACGGCGGTTTCGGTTCGTGGATGCTTGAGGCTTTGTGCCGGGAACAGGATTTGATGCGCCGCATCCGGCTCAAGGCGCTTTCGCCCGAGGTGTGCGGCATGGTAGGCCGGCAGGAAGCCTTGAACGAGGCCGGGGGATTGAGCGACAAATAAAGGGGCAAGGACGTGAACAAGAAAGCCAGCCGCGCCGCGGTGCCGCTTCGAGCGGGCAGGCAGCCGCTCTCTGTCGATACGATGAACAAGATGGTTGCGCTGTATGGCGCGGGCCAGTGGCTGCAATTGGAAGAGCTTGCGCGCGACGCGGCGCGGCAGCATCCGGAACATGTGTTCGGCTGGAAGGCGCTCGGCAAATGTCTGCTGCAATTGGGCAGGCCGCAAGAGGCGATTGCTGCGCTGGAACATGCGGCGAAGATCGCGCCGGCCGACGCCGATACGCACAATGATCTTGCCATCACTTTCTTCAGTCTCGGCCGGCGCGAGGAATCGATTGCCAGCTATCGCAGGCTGTTGAGGCTTACGCCCGGCACGGCCGGCATCCACGATGCGCTGGGCGCGCAGTTGTGCGACCTGGGCCGTTTCGACGAAGCCGAAGCGGCATTCCGCCGCGCGCTGGAAATTGATCCGAATCACCTGCAGGCGCGCATCAATCTGGGCTTCGCCTGCGGCCATCTGTTGCGCTGGGGCGAGGCGGAAGCCTGTTACCGGCTGGCGCTGGAGATCAAGCCGGATTTCGCCGAAGTGCACCGCCGCCTGGGTGATCTGTTGTCGCGCAGCGCAGACAGAAGTGCGGACGCGATCGTGCATTTGCAGCGCGCCATCGAATTGAATCCGGCTGATGCGGGATCGGTGATCACGCTGGGTAACGTGTTGATGGCTGAAGGCCGCACCGACGAAGCGCGCCCCTTGTTTCTGCGCGCGCGGCAAATCCAGCCTTTGATCACCTGGCCGGCCAAGCAGGGCAAGCCGGCGTTTTCGCTGTTGCTGCTCGATGCGCCGGGTGCGGGCTCGACGCCCTTGAATTACCTGGCCGGCAATGCGGCTTACGATTGCCATTTCATCGGCATCATGGCCGGCCTGGAGCATGACGTGGCGATGCTGAACGGCAAATGCGATCTGGTGTTCAACATGATTGCCGACGCCGACAATGGCAAGGAGGTGCTGCCGCTGGCGCTGGAATTGGCCGACCAGCTGACGCACGCGGTGGTCAACCATCCGCGCAAGATCATGCAGACCGACCGGGCTTCCATTGCGCGCAAGCTGGCCGGCATTCCCTTGCTGCGCGTGCCGCGTACCTTGCGTTTCACGGCTGATCTTCAGCACACGATACCGGACGCGATCAAGGAGTTGGCTTTCCCGCTCCTGATCCGTTGCGGCGGCACGCATGGCGGCGATGATTTCGAGAAGGCCGAGGACATGGGGGCGATCACGGGCTTTATCGCCCGGCACCCCGGCACGACCATGTACGTGACGGAGTTCGTCGATTACCGCTCGGCCGACGGTTACTATCGCAAGTATCGCCTGATTTTCGTCAACGATCAGGTGCTGCCCTACCATCTCGCGATCCATAATCATTGGATGGTGCATCACTTCCGCACCGACATGGGCGACCATGCGTGGATGCGTGCGGAAGAGGAAATCTTCCTGCGCGAGCCGCACAGCGTGTTCAACGAAGAGCATTTCGTTGCCTTTGCCGGGGCGGCGCGCGCCATCGGGCTCGACTATTGCGGCATGGATTGCTCGCTTGATTCGGCCGGCAACATCGTGGTGTTCGAGGCGAACGCCACGATGCTGGTGCATGAGGAAATCAACAACGCCTTTGTCTACAAGAATCCCTACATCGCGAAGATCAAGGTGGCGTTCGACGCGATGCTGGAGAAACTGGCAAAGGCCTGAAGCGCCTCAGATGCCGTTGAGGATGCGCCGGAAGGTCTTGAAGGCTTGCCCCAGGCCGGAGCCTTTTTTCTGCTGTCCCTGACTTTCCAGGAGGATCGCGCACAGTTCTTCGCGCTGGTAATGCAGGGCGATGTCCATCGCGGACAAGCCGTTTTTCGCCTCAACCTGCAAGTCGGCTCCTGCCGCGATGAGCAACTTCAAAATATCTGCGTGACCACCCTGGCATGCCAGCATCGCTGCCGTCACGCCTTCGGGATGCGGTGCATTGACATCGGCGTGGGCGGCAAGCAGCGCCTTGACGGTGTCGGTCCGGCCATGCTGGGCGGCTATCGCCAGGGCGCGGTATCCTTCCTGGCTTTGATGCTCGACATCGATGCCGGCGCCGATCAGCTCGCGCGCCGCCGCATCGTGGCCGTTCTGAATCGCAATCATCAGCGCATTCATGCCCATGTCGTTGCCGATATTGAGATTGGCGCCGGCTGCGATCAACACCTTCAAGGCCTCGAGCTGCCCATATTCGGCGGCAATGATGGTAGCGGTGAAGCCCGCGGGATTGCGCACGTCGAGTTTGGCCCTGGCGCGGGCAAGCGCCTTCAGTGCATCGACCATGCCCAGTTCCGCGGCATACATGGCCGGGGTAAAGCCATCCTTGCCGACGGCATCGGGACTTGCGCCGCGCGCAATCAGGGCCTGCACCAGCGCGGCATCGCCTGCCGCCACGGCGTGTATCAAGGGCGTCGCGCCGTGCTGGTCGAGCGCGTTGATGTCGCCTTCGGGGGTTTTCGCCGGTTCGGCTTGCGCACCCTCGGCGGCGATCGTGCAAACGCAGCCGCGCTGTTCCAGCGCTTTAAGGTATTGCTCCGCTTTTTGCCTGTCGACGCCGCGTTTGACGATCACGCCGGGTTTCTCGAGAATCTGCATGATTTGCGCCTGGCCGTAGCCGGCAAACAAGGCGGCGAGCGACGCGGCGACCTGCTCGCGTGCCATGCCCTCGCGGATGCCGGCAATGGCCACGCTGTAGGTGGTGTCGGGGCCTTTGCCCGGTACTCCGGCGGGAGGCAGCGGGGTGAGGCCGCCACCGGACAGGACAAACCATTCGGTCGACACTTGCTTCGTCGATCCCTCGAGCATCTGGCTGACGACGGGATCGAATTTCGCCAAGGCTTCGCGCGCGCATTGTTGCAGGACGAAGACGAGCTGGGTCGAAGCGAGGCAGACCATGAAGCTGTCGCCGCCCAATTGCGCGCGGCACCACTGGTAGAATTCCGGCACAAGCGCGCAGGATGAGGTGAAGTCTTCGCCCAGCCACACGGCCCAGTCGTTGCCGGTTCCGGTCTTGGTGACGGATTGCTGGAACGCGCCGTTCCCCATCAGGGCGGCGATGTTGCCGTAGGCCTGCGCCCAGGCGGCGTCGGCGCTCAGGCCAAGTTCGCTCAAATGCTCCGATTGGACGTTGCGCAGCATCCTGGTTGTTCCCACGTCGACTTGCTGGGCCAGGAATGCATAAACATCGTTGCCTAACGGCCGCACGAAGCCGAAGCGTTCCGGTTCGCGGTCCACGTCGGCGACGCCGTGAGCCGAAAAATATTCCTTGTGCACGACGCGCGGAATCAGGTTTTTGCCAGTCTGCATGTTCGCCGCCCTCCCCTGGACGATATGATGATAATGGTCAAGCCGAATGGGCCGCTATCATGCGGCGAAATCCTTGTTCCGGCGTCACTTCCGCCTGCCACCCCAGCGCTTCGAGGCGCGAGACATCGGGCACCAGACGATTATAGGTGCTTTGCATGTAGTTTTTGGAGTCGGCCGGGACGCGGCGTTCCACTTGCAAGCCTTTTTCGGGAAACAGGCCGACCAGCATTTCCGCAAGTTCCATCACCGACAACTCTCCCGCCGGGTTGGCCACGTTATAGGCTTGTCCTGCGGCCCCCTTCAGCAGCACGCTGAAAAAACCGGCCACGGCATCGCTGGCGTAGCAGAAGGCGCGTCGCGCGGAGCCGTCGCTGTTCATGACGATGTTTTCACCGCGTACCACGTTGAAGGCGAAGTCGGCAAAGACGCGGCCGTCGTTCGGTGCCAGGCCAGGCCCATAAGTGTGGAAGGGGCGCACGATCCAGGTAGGTATTTTGTATTGCTGCTGCCAGGCCACGCACATGGTTTCGCCCATGCGCTTGCTCTCGGCATAGCAGGCGCGCACCGTGGCGGGGTCGACCGTGCCGTATTGCGTCTCGCTCAATGCGCTCTGGCTCGATACGGCGCCATAGACTTCGCTGCTGCTGACGAACAGGAAGCCGCGCGGATCTGACGAGCGGCGCAGCGCTTCGAGCAAGCCCGCCGTGCCGACCGTATTGGGCAGCAAGGTGCCGACGGGGTCGGTGCCATAAAAGCGCGGGCTGGCCTGGCTTGCGACGTGCAGCACGTAATGCACCTCGGACAATGCGGGAATCGCGATCGTATTGAGATCCCAGGGCAGCAGCTCCAGTTGGGCGTCGCCTGCGAGATCGGCAAAGCGTTCACGCGCGCGGTTGGCATCGCGCACCATGGCAAGCACCCGGAGCGGTTGCTGCACCTTGCCCAAGCCATGCAGCGCCAACAAGGTGCGAACCAGATAGGTGCCAAGGAAGCCGCCGGCGCCGGTCACGAGCACGGTGCGGCCGGACAAGGCATCCCACGGCAGATCGCGCTGAACGACTTGCGCGATGTCTTCGTATTGCGTTGCCAGCAGCCGGTTTGCCATCAGAAATTCGCGCCGAGGAAGGTTTCGATCCGGTCTGCCGCGTGATCGAGCATGGCTTCGCTGAGGCCAGGGAAGACGCCGATCCAGAAGGTGTCGTTCATGACGCGGTCGGAATTGTCCAGCTCGCCCACCACGCGATAATTGCGCCCGATCATGTAGGGTTGGCGCGTCAGGTTGCCGGCAAACAGCAGCCGCGTGCCTATCCTGGCCTGGTCGAGATAGGTCAGCATATCGACCCGGTTCAGGTTCGCCTCGGGCCGCAAGGTCATGGGGAAGCCGAACCAGGAGGGATCGGAATTTTCGGTCGCCTCCGGCAGGATCAGGAATTCGGTGCAGCTTTGCAGGCGCGCCTTCAGGTAAGCGAAGTTGCGCTTGCGCGCCGCCACGAACTCGTCGAGCCGGTCGAGCTGGGCCAGGCCGCAGGCGGCTTGCATGTCGGTGATCTTGAGGTTGTAGCCGAGATGCGAGTACGTATATTTGTGGTCGTAGCCTTGCGGCAGATTGCCGAGCTTCCAGCAAAAGCGCTTGCCGCAGGTGTTGTCCTTGCCGGGTGCGCAATAGCAATCGCGGCCCCAGTCGCGGAACGATTCGGCGATCTGCTTCAATTCGCCGTTGTTGGTGAAGACCGCCCCGCCCTCGCCCATGGTGATGTGGTGCGCCGGGTAAAAGCTGACCGTGCCGATGTCGCCGAAGGTGCCGACCCGCTGGCCGTCGTAGGTCGAGCCGAGGGCATCGCAGCAATCCTCGATCAGCCAGAGATTGTGCTTCTTGCACAGCGCCGTGATCACGCCGAGGTTGTAGGGATTGCCGAGCGTGTGGGCCAGCATGATGGCCTTGGTTTTTTCGCCGATGGCCGCTTCGATGCGCGAGGCGTCGATGTTGTAGGTGCCCAGTTCGACGTCGACGAACACCGGCACGGCGCCGAATTGCAGGATGGGATTGACGGTGGTGGGAAATCCCGCGGCCACACCGATCACTTCGTCGCCTGGCTTGATGGCACGCTCGCCGAGCTTGGGCGAAGTCAGCGTGGAAAAGGCGATCAGGTTGGCCGAGGAACCGGAATTGACCGTGATCAGGTGCTTGACACCGATGTATTGCGCGAGCCTGGCCTCGAACGCGTCGTTGAAGCGGCCGGTGGTGAGCCAGGCATCGAGCGAGGCTTCGACCATCAATTCCATCTCTTTCGCGCCCACCACTTTTCCCGCCGGCGGCACCACGGTCTGGCCCGGCACGAATTCGGTTGTTTGAGAAGCCAGCGCGCCATACTGGCCCACCAGCTTGATGATTTCCTGTCTGAGTTGGTCTTTGTTCATGATGCTGCTTATTGCCCGGAAGAAGAATATTGCGCGATCTGATGCAAGCTCACCTGGCGCATGTCGGCGCCCGCTTCGCGCGCCTTGTGCCAAAGGACGATGCGGTCGATTGCCTGTTCGATGTTCCAGCGCGGCTTCCAGCCGAGATCGCCGCGCGCCTTGGAACAATCGAGCTTGAGATAGTGTGCCTCATGGGGATGCGGATCGGCATCGAGGCGCCACGATGCGGCCGGCCCCCAGGTGCGGGCGATGTGTTCGACGATCCACGCCACCGGCTTGACGTCGCCTTCATGGGGGCCGAAGTTCCAGCCGTCGGCATAGGCTACGCCATCCTCGTAAAGCTTGCGCGCCAGGATCAGGTAGCCCGACAAGGGTTCCAGCACGTGCTGCCAGGGGCGGATTGCACCGGGACTGCGGATCGCCACCGGTTCGCCCTTGGCAATGGCGCGCAGGATATCGGGGATGAGGCGGTCGCCGGCCCAATCGCCGCCGCCGATCACGTTGCCGGCGCGCGCCGAAGCCAGTGCCACGCCGTGCCTGGCATGCTGCTCAGGATTGAAGAAGGAATTGCGATAAGCCGCCGTGACGAGTTCGGCGCAGGCCTTGCTGTTGCTGTAGGGGTCGTAGCCGCCCAGGCGGTCGATCTCGCGATAGCCCCAGGCCCACTCCTTGTTGTCATAGCATTTGTCGCTGGTGACGTTCAACACCGCACGGACACCCGGTGTGGTACGCACGGCCTCGTACAGGTTCACCAAGCCCATCACGTTGGTGCTGTAGGTCTCTGCCGGATCGGCGTAGGAGCGCTTGACCAGCGCCTGCGCCGCGAGGTGCAGCACGATATCGGGCCTGGCTTCGCCCATCGCCCGCTTCAGCGCGGCGCCATCGCGGATGTCGCCGATGATGGAGCGCATGCCGGCGCCGACCTGCGCCGCCTCAAACAGGCTGGGGTCGGTCGGCGCCGCCAGCGCGTAGCCGGTGACGTCGGCGCCGAGCTGCTGCAGCCACAGGGCGAGCCACCCGCCCTTGAAGCCGGTATGGCCGGTCAGGAAAACGCGCTTGCCGGCCCAGAATGAACGGTCGATCAGACTTTCCAAGGTGCCTTCCCCGAATCCCACAAGCTTTCAAGCTGCACTTTGTCGCGCAGCGTATCCATCGGCTGCCAAAAGCCCCGATGGAAAAAGGCGCGCAACTGGTCTTCGGCAGCGAGCCGCTCAAGCGGCTTGCGCTCCCATACGGTGTCGTCGCCTTCGATATAGTCGAGCACCTTGGGCGACAGCACGAAAAACCCGCCATTGATCCAGGCCCCGTCGCCTTGCGGCTTTTCCTGGAAGCTGGTGACTTTGGCATCGTCCAGCACCAGCGCGCCGAAGCGGCCAGGCGGCTGGGTCGAGGTCAGGGTGGCCAGTTTGCCGTGCTGCTTGTGAAAGGCAATCGATGCACCGATATCGACGTCGCTCAAGCCGTCGCCATAGGTCAGGCAAAACATGTCTTCGTCCGCGACGTAGCGCGCGACGCGCTTGATGCGTCCGCCGGTCATGGTTTCGTCGCCGGTATCGACCACTGTGACTTTCCACGGTTCCGCGTGCTGGCTGTGCACTTCCATGCTGTTGTTCTTCATGTCGAACGTGACGTCCGAGGTGTGCAGGAAATAGTTGGCGAAATATTCCTTGATCACGTAGCCGCGATAGCCGCAGCAGATGACGAATTCATTGATGCCGTGGTACGAATAGCAGCGCATGATGTGCCACAGGATCGGTTTGCCGCCTATGGTCACCATCGGCTTGGGTTTGACGCCCGTCTCCTCGGACAGGCGCGTGCCCAGACCGCCGGCAAGGATGACTGCTTTCATTGTGTGTTCTCCATGTTATGTATCTTGCTTCAACGCCTGACTTCGTTGAATATCTCCTCGCATTCGACCTCGAACAGCCCGGCCATGTTCTCAGCCGGGGCGGCATGCGCCTTGTCTGGCGCGCGGCTCTCGTGCGTCGCCGCTTCGCCGTCGAAAAAGGTGGCGAAAAACCGACTCATGACGTGCGCCACGCCGCGCTCGGTCACTTCGCGCAGGTCGGACGCCAGATATTGGCCGAACGAGGCCCCGTGCGACACGATTTCATACGAAGGAAAGTACTGTACGTGATTGTAACGCGACTCGATTTCACCGCATACGGCGCGCAGCACCGATTTTGAGTAGCTCGACGCCACCAGCACGTCGTTGCCGGTATAGGTTGCCACCAGCGGCACGGGCGAGACGGTCAAAATCAGCTTGAGCGCGGGATTGACTTCGCGCAAGCCGATAACCAAGCCTTCAAGATCGGCCGCCACTTCGGGGTAAGTCAGGTTGCGGAAGCGGTATCGCTCAGGATCGTAAGTCCCGCGCGCCGTGCCTGGACACACGGGATAGGTATGGCCGCGCTCCACGTTGTACCAGCATTCGGTCAAGCCCAGCGTGAAGACGAACACGTCGGTTGTTTCGAACATCTTGCGCACGCGGTTCAGGTGCCAGGCGCGGTCGGCGCGCGCTTCGCGCAGGCCGGCAAAGCCTTCCGGCACGGCGTTCGGGCGCAACAGGTCGTAGACGCGGCCCTCTTCCTCGACGAAATCCTCGATCATCGGCACCAGTCCGAATGCCTGCTTGAACAGTTCGAGCGCCTGCCGCGCCGTGTAGATATTGCCGTAGCGCGCCGAGAACAGCTTGTAGCTGTCGGTCTCTCCGCCAAATTCGGCAAGCAGCGGATGCGGTGTTTCCGCGATATAGGTGCTGTGGCCGGCCTTGTTCAGGTAGCGCGCGATGTGCTGGGCAAAGCAGCTGCCCGCCGTCGCTATCTTGCTTGCGCCGTCCAGGCGGAATTTGGCGTCTCCGCCCAGCGGCACATCGCGCCAGGGCGTGTTCGACACGAAGCGTTTCCAGAAATGCTGGTCCGGCAAATCGGAATATGGGTGCATGCGATTTTCCCTTTTAAGCGACCACTGCGATCACTGCTGCCGTTGCGGCGGTTGCACCCGCTGCCGCCATGGATGCCATCTGGCCCAGCACCAGTTCGCCGTAGCGCTCGTTGCCGTGCGTGGCGCCAAAGGCATACGCGTCCTTGATCGCGCCCGATGGGCCGACTGCCTCGGCGGGACTCGCCAGAAGGCCGATGCCGAGCGCCTGCAGCGACTCGGCAAGCATGCGCTGGGCGAGCCGGTAGTATTTGAGCCGGATCGACAGCGGCGTGACGCCGTTTTGCTCCAGCCGCTCGCGGAACACTTCGGGTGTGCTGCGAATATGCGTTTCGGATTCAATGGGCGGCGGCGCCATCACATGCACCACGCGCAGATGCGGCAGCTTGGCGCGCAGCATGGCCAGGCAAGCCACGCTGGGATTGAGCGCCTTTTCCATCTGGCGTTGCACGACCTCGAACGGTACGGGCTGGGTTCCGGACTCCAGCGCCGATTCGGCATCCCAGGACTCGAAGAAATCGTAGGGGTTGGGATGCTGCACCAGCGAGAGTATCGAATGCTCGTTGCCGTGCACGAAGGAAAACAGGATGTCGTCCGGCCCCGCATCTTTCAGCGATTCCAGCAGGCGGATGTAACCTTCCACCGCCGCGACGTGCTTTTGTCCATTGGCGCCGGTACGCATCTCGGCGACGCTGCCCCAGCCGGTGGCGCGCGAGATGATGAAGGCACGCAGGTGCCCGCTCGGCACCAGATTCGGTTTTGCCGGCAAATCGAAAAACTGCTCGCCGCTGTTCAGGCTCGACCAGTTCTCGTGCGTCAGCGCGAAAGCACCCGCGGCCGCCGCTTTCAATACGTTGATGGCATGGCTCATGCCGAGCAGGTAGATCATGTCGCCCCCTGTGTGCCCAAGGCCCGACGTGCCGCGGCAAGCAAGGGATGGGTTTGCAGCAATTGTTCGAATTGTGCGCGCTGCACGGCGTGGTGTGCCGCATTGGCGCGCAGGAAAGCCAGGTTTTGCGCTGCAGCGGCGAAATCGGGGCGAAAATTCAGCGTTGCCGCAAAACATTGCATCGCTTCCGCGTTGCCGCCCAGCGCGGCATAAGCGCAACCGAGGTTCAGATATGCCTCGGGCAGCGTCGGGTCGATGGCAAGCGCTGCGGTGAAACGCAGGATCGCGTCGCCGTGCCGCCCTGTTTGATAGGCCATCAAGCCAAGTTGTTGCAAGGCGTGGACGTTGCGCGGTGCGCGCCCCAGCACGCCGGCAAGCAAGGTTTCTGCTTCGGCCAATTTGCCGTGCTGGTGCAAGGCTTGTGCCTCGGCCAGAAGCTGCTCGACTGGGGCCGCCGGCTTGCGCAAGACGATATCGGCCTCGGCGCCGCCTTCGGCGTGGCGGCACTGCGTTACCAGGCAACCCGGCAGCGCTTGCTCAAGTTGGGCCAGCAGCGCCGAGAGTGCCGTTTTGCCGTTATCGAGCTTGTTGCTCACCACGATATGCCCTTCGGGGCGCAACACGCGCAGCCATTCGGCTGCCGCTTTGGCAATGTCAACCTTGGCCGGGAACCAATCGCTCAGGTACACCGTGTCGGTGGCGGCGGACTCGAACGGCAGGCGCACGCCGTCGTAACCGGAATAACCGGCATCGACGCCGACGGCGGTGTCATTGATCGGCTTGATCGTCGCGTCGGATTCATGGCGATAGGCGATATGCAATATGTCCTTGCCGTCGAACAGGCTGTCGTAGATGCCATCGTGCTCGAAGCGGCGGCAGGCGCGTTCGACCAGCGGGTAGCGCTCCCAGTGCTTGATTTCGGGTACGCACTCGTCATCGACTTCAAAGAACTTGAGCAGTTCGTCCATCACGAAAATGCCGGTGCGGATCTTTTCGTGCGCCATGCGCCCGAAGCAGCCGCGCACGAATTGCTTGAAACGGTTGCGCACCTGCAGATCGGTCGAGAAATAGTCGTCGATCGCCATGCGGAACATGCGGAAATCGATCAGGTAGCGCTGCATCTCGCCGAATTCGGCGGTGTAGGAACAGTTGTTGCGCCGGTTGTTGGCGATCGGCTGGGCCAGGTAGCGCACCCCGCCTTCGATGCGAAACGCCAGGTCGAGCGAGCGAAATACCTGGGCATAGGCCGTGCCATAGGTGTAAAGCGATACCGGCACCTGTTCCCAGGCAGCGCGTTTGTACACCATTGAGCTAATGAAGCCGAACAGCGAGGCGGTCATGGTGGTGGCGTCGAGGAAGGCCATCACTTCGCTGCGCTGGCGCAAGTCGTAGTCGCGCGCGCCGCCCTTCAGGAACTTGAGCACGCCGGTCTGGCGCAATTCGAGGTCGACGTCGTTGGCGTCGCCGAGGATCACGTTGGGCCGGCCATCCGCGATGGCGTGCAGCACGAGGTCGATGGCGCCGGGCGGCATGGTGTCGTCGCTGCCGAACACCCAGAAATAATCGGCCTGGGTGAATTCCGCCGCTTCGACGATATTGCGGTCGGCCCCGACGTTGACGTCGCGCCGGAAGTAACGCAGATGCGGGACTTCGGGCAGCAGGCGTTTGACGATGGCCTCGGTATCGTCGGTCGAGTGATTGTCGATGACGATCATTTCGACGCCGGCGGGCGGCATGTTGGCGGCGACGCTGCGTATCGCCTGCTCGATATACGCGCCCCGGTTGTAGGTCGGTATGCAAATCGCCAGGCGATATGGCGCGGCAGGCGGCGATGGCGGGACTGAGGGGTTCAACACGGCTCCAGGGATGCGACTATTCGAATCTTAACCGCCGGCAGCGGGATCTGCCCGCCATTACTCAAGTTATGGCCGATTTTGCACCGTTTGACAACACATCGATTGTCCGAATACCCGCCCATTGCCGCCTCAATTCCGTAGCGGGCGTCAAGCCTGCGGCAGGTTGGCCAGCACTTGATTGCGGAAACGCGAATACGCTTCGATGTATTTGGCGTCGCGGGTCTGGATAAACGCCATTTTGAGCGCGTTGGCGATGCGCATTTCATGATCGAGGCCGGAGGCCGGAATGCCGCTGCGCGTGATCGCGAACGGATCGTAGGCTTTCACTGAAAATTGGTTGAAAAGCAATATCAAGGTGGCCAGCCGTTCCATCATGAACACTTTCAAGCCCACCGCGCCCACGCGTTCGTGATATTGCGTCGCTGCGTTGAGGCTGGCGGCAAACGGGCCCTGCCCGGCCTCGGCGGCGGCAAACAATTGCTCGCCGACCTTGAGCCAACGTTCCCAGAATGCCGGCTTTGCCACCACGTAGTTGGAAAAGACTGCCGTGTTGAAGTCGCACACGGTGGTGCGCAAATCGAGGTTGATCCCCAAGCCGGCGACGAACTGCTGCATCGCTTCCATCAGGCCGGCATGGTTGGCTTCGCCATGCTCGAACACGTTGAGGAAGAAGGCTGCCTGCTCGACAAAGGGGGAAAACAGGTAGACGTCGGCCGGGTTGGCATCGATGAAGGCATTGACCTGCTCGCCGCTCAAGCCGGTTTTCTGGCCGAACTTGGGGGAAAAGAAGCCGTACAGCGCATCGGCTTCGAGGGTATGCGAGAGCAGGAAATTGCGCATGGGCCAATACTCGCGCCAGTCGGGCCGGCTGTTGGCGGCGTTGTCTAAGGCGATGAAACGCGGATCGACTGCGGCCTTGCTCGCTTCGTCGTAGTAAATCTGGTGGATGAACTGGCGCATGGGTAACATGGATGCGTTAGCGCAACTTGTCGCGAATCGCGGAGAAGGCCTGGAAATATTGCGGGAAGCCCTGTTCGCGCATGGCGATCTTGAGCGCATCGCTGATGACGGCGTCCTCGCGGCTCTGGTTGAGCTTGCTGGCGGACCAGGCGCAATCGAAGGTGTTGTAGCTCTTTACCTTCCATGCTGGATTGATGGTCAGGAGCAGCGAAACGATGCGCTCCATCAGGAACACCTTGCGCTGGACTGCGCCGGAATAGGTTGTTTCGGCGGTCAGGCCGGCTTTGATGGCGTTGTCCGGGCCTTCGCAGACTTCGAACAGTTTTTCATTCAAGATCAGCCAGGTGCGCCAGAATGCGGGGCGCGCGATGAAGTAGTTGCTGAAGACGATCTGGCGCGAATCCATGATCAGGGCGCCGAGGTTGACCGGCATGCCGACGGCGGCGAGGAAGGCTTCGCAGGCGGCGATGAAGCCGGGATCGAACACCTCATTCTGCTCGAACACGCTGAGAAAGAACGCGCCCATGTCGGGCTGCGGGCTGAACGTGAAGACGTCGGTTTCCGGCGGAGAAGATTGAATAAAATCAACAACTTGCCCGTGATCGAGGCCGATTTTTTCCTGGAAGCGTGGGGAGAAGAAGCCGTACAGGCTCGGTTCATCCAGTGGCTGATTGAGGAGGAAATTCCTGATCGGCCAGTATTCGCGCCAGTCGTTGTGCGTGCTGTTGCGGTTGTCGAGTGGGAGGTAGCCGGGAGAAAGCCCTTCCAGGGTTTTTTGCGAATAAACGATCTGGTAAAGCTTGATGTCGGCCATGATTCCCCGTCTGCCATTGTTCCCGTGCACGCCCCAGTCCGCAGTAGACAGCATGCATGCTCCATGGTCAAGTATGATCTGGGATGAGCCGATACCGTGAGCCGAATACCGCCATGATTGCCCTTTATTTCTTGCATCGCCGCTTTGGAATTTGCGTTAGTCTCCTTTCTTGATATTTTCACGACCCGATAGCCCATGCCGCCCACACCCGTGCAAGCCTTGCAAAGCGCCATTGCGCATCATCAGGCAGGACGTCTGGCCGAGGCGGAACAGGCTTATCGTGCGGTGCTCGCCACTGCACCCGGCCATGGTGACGCGAACCACAATCTCGGCCTGCTTCTGGCACAGGTTTCCGGGCCGGAGACGGCCCTGCCTTACTTGAAACGCGCGCTGGCGGGCACGCCGGCCCATCCGCAATATCTGCTTTCCTATGCCAACGCCCTGATGGAATCCGGTCGGGCCCTGGAAGCCTGCACCGTGTTGACGCGGGGAATAGAAGCAGGAGCCGGCACGCCGGACGTGCGCTGCAACCTGGGCAACGCGGCGCGCCAATGCGGCGACCTTGCGGAAGCCGAACGCCAGTTCCGCACGGTGCTGCAAAGCGCCCCCACTCACGTTTTGGCGAATTACAACCTTGCCAGCCTGTTTGAGGAAAGCGGAGACCTCGGGCAAGCGGCCGAACACTACCGGGCAGCGCTCAAGCAGTCGCCCGGATTCGCCGAGGCCGGCAACAATCTCGGCATGGTATTGCATCGCCTTGGGCAAAACGACGAGGCGATTGCGATCCTCGCGGCCACGCTGCAAGCCAGCCCCGGCTATGTGGACGCCTATCGCAACCTCGGCTTGGTGCTGGCAGGCGCGAATCGGCTGGATGAAGCGTGGCAGTGCATGGCGCGCGCGGTCGCGCTGGCGCCGGAAGACGCCGAGACCCGCTTTCGGACTGCCTTGCTGCTGTCAAAGCTGGGGCGGCAGGACGAGGCCATTGTGCAGCTCAGGCAGGCGGTTGCGCTCGGCTTTTCGCCTGCGGCCGCTTATAACGAACTTGGCAATATCCAGGTTGGATTGGGGCAGACCGAGGCGGCCCTGGAAAGCTTCAATGCCGCCGTTGACGCGCGTCCGGATTTTGCCGAAGCGCACAGCAATCTCGGCGACTTGCTGCGCACATGCGGAAAGCTTGCCGAAGCCGAGGCCGCATGCCGGCGCGCCATCGCGGCCAAGCCTGCACTGTTCGAGGCGCATCTCAATCTGGGCAATGTGCTGCAGGCGTCGGGCGATGCTGCCGAGGCATTGGCTTCGTACGGCCGCGCCATCGCACTGCGGCCCGATTCGGCCGAAGCGCATTACAATCTCGGCAATGCCTTGATGGCGCTGGAACGCGCCACCGAGGCCGTCAACGCCTATGCCGCCGCGACCAAGTACAAACCCGGATTCGCGCAAGCCTACGATGGCCTGGGCAATGCCTTCAAGGCGCTCAACCGTGCCGAAGAGGCTGTCGCCGGCTATCGCCAAGCCGTGACCCTGGAGCCGGGCTTTGCCGGGGCGTGGAGCAATCTCGCGCTGGCCTTGCAGGGGGACGATCGTGTGGAAGCCGAGGCGTGTTGCCGCATGGCGTTGAAGTGCAATCCGGAGCTGCCCGAGGCACTGGTGTTCCTGGCGGAACTCATTTCCGACCAGGGCCGTTTCGACGAGGCGGAGCAGTTGCTGCGGCGCGCCATCGGCATCGCGCCGGACATGGCCGCGGCCTGGGCCGGCCTGGCGGGCTTGCGCAAGATGACGCCGGCCGACCGGCCTTGGCTCGATGCCGCCCGCGCCCTGGTTGCAAAGGGCTTGCCGCCGCGGCAGGAGGCACACCTGCAATTTGCCATTGGCAAATATCTCGACGACACCGGGGAATATGCCGATGCATTTGCCGGCTATCGCCGCGCCAACGCGTTGTCCAAATCGTCGGCGCCGCAGTATGACGCGCCTGCGGAAAAGCGGGCGGTGGACCAATTGTGCGGCGCCTACACTCGCGAATTCTTCGCCGCGCGGCGCAAGGGGGCGAGCGATTCGGCAATCCCGGTTTTCATCGTCGGCATGCCGCGCTCGGGCACCTCGCTGGCCGAGCAGATCATCGCCGCGCATCCCATGGCGTTTGGTGCCGGCGAATTGCCATTCTGGACGCGGGCGGCGGCGCAGCTCGCCGGCACAATACCGGATGCGCCGCAGTTCGACGCGGCATTGTCGGCTGCGGCCGCCGATTATCTGCGCCAATTGCAAGACCTGGCACCGCAGGCGACACGGATCGTGGACAAGATGCCGGGCAATTTCCGCCATCTGGGCCTGATCCACGCCGCGTTCCCAGCGGCGCGCATCATCCACATGCGGCGCGATCCGATCGACACCTGCCTGTCGATCTATTTTCAGCACTTCGGCGATGCCCATCCTTACGCCAACGACCTGGATAATCTCGCGCATTATTACGAGCAATATGAACGCCTGATGCGCCACTGGCACGAGGTGATCGGCGCGCAGCATTTGCTTGAGGTGCAATACGAGGAATTGGTGAACGATCAGGAGCATGGGACGCGCGCCATGCTTGACTTCATCGGCTTGCCGTGGGATCCGGCCTGCCTCGATTTTCATGAGGCAAAACGCACTGTGGGCACGGCGAGCAAGTGGCAGGTGCGGCAAAAAATGAATGCGTCCTCGGTAGAGCGCTGGCGCCGCTATGCTGCCTTCATCGAACCCTTGCTTCGCCTGCAAACATGAATGCCGGTAACGAGCGCGCCGCCGCGCTGCAAAAAGGGCTAGCCGACGCCACGTCATTGGAGGCGCAAGGACGGGCACAGGAGGCGGAGCAGCGGCTGACGCAGCTCTTGCATGAACATCCGGAAAACGGCCAGATCCTGCACCAAATCGCCCTGCTCTTTTACCGGCGCGGCGACGTCGCAGGCGCCCTTGAACGCATGCAAGGCAGCGCCCTTGCCCTGCCCGACGATGCCGACATCCAGAATGACCTGGGCGGCCTGTACAACGTCGGCGGACGGCTCGAAGAGGCCACGACCTGCTATCGCCGCGCGCTGGCGCTGGCACCGGGCAACGGCCAGGCGCATTACAACCTCGGCTGCACCTTGCATGCGCAGGGCTTGCTGCAAGAGGCCGAGGCCAGCTACCGCACGGCGCTGCAATTGACCGGTGCCAATGCTGTCATGCTGTGCAATCTCGGCGGCTGCCTGCAGGAGCAAGGGCAACTCGAACCAGCCATTGCACGCTATCGCGAAGCGCTCGAACTCGATCCGCACGACATCAATTCGCTCAACAACCTCGGTTTCGCGCTGCAAAACGGCGGCGAGCTTGGCGAGGCGAAGGCATTGTTCGAACGGGCCATCGCCCTGCGCCCGGACTTCGCCCGCAGTTACGTCAATCTGGGCATGCTGTTGTTCGAACAGGGTGAGCTGGAACTGTCGGCCGCGACACAGCGGCAGGCGTTGGAACTGGACCCGCAATTCGTCGAAGCGCATTTCGGACTGGGCATCGCGCTGCACGCATTGCGCCGCCCTGACGATGCGATCGAATGCTACCGTCGCGTGATCGCGCTGCGGCCGGATCATTCCAAGTCATACAACAACCTGTTGATGACGGCGCAATTCATTCCCTCGATCAGCGCGGAGGAATTGACCGACATGCACCGGCAATTCGCGCGCCAATTCGAAGCGCCGCTCATGCCGCACTGGCCGGCGCATGCCAATTCGCGCGATCCGAAGCGTAAATTGAAGGTGGGTTATGTCTCGGCCGATTTCCGCTCGCATGCGGTTGCCTATTTCATCGAACCCATCCTGCGGCATCACGATCGGGAACAATACGAAATTTTCTGCTACCACAACAGCAGGCGCCACGACGACGTGACCGAGCGTCTGCTGTCGCTTGCCGATCATTGGCAACCGTGCGTCAGCATGTCCGACGAGCAGTTGGCGCACAAGATCGAAGCCGATGGCATCGACATCCTGGTCGACCTGTCCGGCCACACCGCGGGCAACCGGCTGCTGGCCTTTGCGCGCAAACCTGCGCCAATCCAGATCACCTATGTCGGCTACCTGAGCACGACCGGCTTGTCGGGCATGGACTATCGCTTGACCGATCATCTCGCCGAACCTCCCGGCTCGGAAAAATATTACAGCGAACGCCTGCTGCGCCTGCCGCACAGTACCTGGTGCTACCAGCCACCTGCAGATTCGCCGGAGCTGACAGCGCTGCCGGCGCTGCGCAAGGGCTTCGTGACTTTCGGTTCGCTCAACAGCATCGACAAGGTCGATATGGAAGTGATCAGGATATGGTCGCGCCTGCTGCAGGCACTGCCGACGGCCCGTTTGCTTATTCTGGCCGTGCCGGAGGCGCGCGCGCACTTCCTGCGTCAGTTTGCCGATTGCGGCATCGACGGCAAGCGGCTGGAGTTCATCGGCAAGCTGTCGCCGCGCGCGTATCGTGAGGTGGTATCGCAGATCGACATCAGCCTCGACTCCTACCCGGTCAACGGCGCCACCACCACCTGCGAATCGCTGTGGCAAGGCGTGCCGACCTTGAGCCTGCGCGGCGAGCGCCCGCTGTCGCGCAACGGCTTGTCCATCCTGACGGCGGCCGGCATGCCCGATTTCGCCGCCGCCTCGCCGGAAGAATTGATCAATACCGCCACCCTGCTTTGCAACAATTTGCCGCTGCTGGAAAACATCCGGCTCGGCATGCGCGAACACTTGGTACACACGCCCCTGTTCGATCAACGGCAGTTTACAAAAAATCTTGAATCTCTTTTTCGCGCCGCCTGGAATGAGTGGTGTGAAAAAGACCATTGAGCACGGCGCTTGAGCCGCCCGCCCGTTTCAAAGTCAGTATCGACGCCGATCGGCAAAACACTTCCTCGCATATATATGCAGCACTGGCCTTTCTTCTTTCTCCGCGCCGGCATTTAGCGAAATTTTTCAATCCGAGCCTAAAGAATTACCCGAGCGCAACCGATCAAGCATGCAAGCGGTTCAGTATTCGACGGGATCGGAAAGAATTTACAGTTGCTCCAACTCTAAACTTTTTCCAACCCCTGCCGATAACGGGATGACAGCGGTTTGTTCCTTGCTCGCCGATGGCAAACCAAAGTTGGCAGTGACTGAACCGGAACACCAGATCCACATAGGAGAATCACCATGGCTTCATTTATCAATACCAACGTAGCGTCGCTGAATGCCCAGAATAATCTGGCCAATTCGCAAGGCGGCCTGTCGCAATCGTTGGAACGCCTCTCTTCCGGTTTGCGTATCAACAGCGCTGCTGACGACGCCGCAGGTTTGGCAATTTCGACTCGCATGAGCTCGCAGATCAACGGCTTGAACCAGGCTGCACGTAACGCCAACGACGGCATCTCGCTGGCACAAACCGCCGGCGGCGCCCTGAGCTCGGTCAGCGCCAGCCTGCAAACGCTGCGCCAACTGTCGGTCGAAGCGGCCAACGCCACCAACACCTCGTCCGACCGCCAGGCGTTGAACGCCGAAGCGCAGCAATTGGTCGACCAAATCCAGAACACTGCCGCGACGACCCAATTCAACGGCCAGAACCTCCTGGACGGCTCGTTCACTGCCGAGCAATTCCAGGTCGGCGCCAATGCCGGTCAAACGATCAGCGTCAGCGTTGCCGGTGCCACGACCAACACTCTGGGTAATTTCGGCGGCGCCGCCACCACCTCGGTCACCTCGACCGCATGGAGCGTTGCCAGCAGCGTCATCATCAACGGGGTGACGATCGGCGCGTCGAACGCCACCTCGTCGCCTGGTGTCTCCGCAGGCAGCGCCTATGCCAAGGCCGCCGCGATCAACGCGCAGACCAGCCTGACCGGCGTGACCGCAACGGCGGACACCCAAGTGACCGCTGGTGCCGCCGCTACGCCGGGTTCCTCGACCACGTCGGGCGAACTCTGGATCAACGGCATCGCCATCGGTTCGATCAGCTCGTCCACCAGCGCCCTGGGCCAAATCCAGAATGCTGCGAATTCGATCAATGCCGTGTCCGCGCAATCGGGCGTCACCGCGATTGCCAATGCCAGCACCGGTCTGCTCGAATTGACCGCCTCGGACGGCCGCGACGTCAACGTGTCGACCAATGCCGGCACAGGCGCCGCCGACGTGCTCGCGGCGACCGGTTTGACGGCTACGGCCTTCGCCGGCACCACGGTCGCTGCCAACGGCAACCTCGATCCGACGGTGGCCAACACCGGCGGTACGGTCACCACCGGTACGCTGAGCCTGAATTCGTCGACGGCCATCAACATTACCGACAACAGCGCCGGCGCCGCACTCACCAACGGCGGCCTGACATCGTACTCGTCGAAACTGTCCAGCCTGGCCAATCTCGATATCAGCACCGTCAGCGGTTCCAACGCGGCGATCAACATCGTCGATGCGGCGATCAACCAGATCAATGCACAGCAAGCTGACCTGGGCGCGGTGCAGAACCGTTTCACCTCGGCGATCAGCAATCTGAACACGTCGTCGACCAACCTCTCTGCAGCGCAAAGCCGTATCGAAGACACGGACTACGCTTCGGAAACTGCAAATCTGGCTCACTATCAGATCTTGCAACAGGCTGGCACGGCAATGTTGGCGCAAGCGAATTCCTTGCCCAACTCGATTCTGACCTTGCTGCGGTAATTGACATATCGATAGTATGAGCAGCCCGGTCTGATTTCAGACCGGGTTTTCGCCCATAAAGGAAGAGCATCATGGACATCAAGCCATTTGGAAGCGGGGCTCAGACTGGGAGCGTTGCTCCCTCGCCTGTTCCATCTTCGCAAGCCGGTTCGACTGCCCAGCCAGGCGTGGCCTCGAGCACGTCCGGCACGGCGGCCACTCCCGAACCGAGCGCAAGCCAGGTAGCCCAGGCAGTGCAAAAGATCAACAACAGCCCGGCGATACAGTCGCAAGGCATCGAATTTGCAATGGACTCTTCAAGCCATCGCATCGTGGTAAAAATCGTCGATAGCGACAATCAAGTCATTCGCCAGATTCCATCGAAGGAAGCCTTGGCCATTGCCGATTCACTGGACAATTCTTCGAGTCAAGGCTTGCTGATCAAGCAACAGGCTTGACGGTTTTGCATGCTTTTTAAAAAAGACAGGAAAATCGCCCGCTAAAGTCTGCTTTACTTGCGCCGATAAAGACTTATATTGCAGTTTTCGCTGGAGGCGTAAGTGTCCATTTCTTCTGTTGCTCCGTCCGCTACCTCTTCGGGAGCGGCCGCGCTCACCGATACGGGTATCGGTTCTGGTCTGGACGTCAACAGCATCGTCTCCAAGCTGATGCAGGTTGAATCCCAGCCTGTCACACAGCTCAACAACCAGATCGCCAGCTATCAGGCCACGTTATCGGCCTACGGACAGGTCAACTCCGCCATAAGCAGTTTCCAGAGCGCAGTTCAATCGCTCAACACGGCCGCCAGTTCCATTGCGTTGGGCGTTACGGCAAGCAACACATCGGTATTGTCGGGAACGACGACGACCGGCGCCCAAGCCGGCTCCTACAGCATCAATGTGTCGCAGCTTGCTCAAGCGCAATCCCTGGCCAGCAATGGCGTGGCCAGTTTGACATCGACCATTGGCAGCGGCGCATCGACGACGATCAGTTTTCAGTTCGGCACGATTGGTTCCGGCGTCAACGGCAGCGTCCTGGGGTCGTCGGTGGCAAGTAGCGGCATTGCCTCCGGTTCGCTCACCATTGACGGCACGGCAATCACGACCGGATCAAGCACCAATAGCGCAAAGGCGCTGGCTGCGCAAGTCAACCTGGCCACGACAACGACTGGCGTCACGGCGACGGCCAAAGGCGCCAGCAGCGGGACCGTGAATTTCTCGCCGGTCACGACCGGCGCCAACGACGCCTACACCTTGGCCGTGGGCGGCGTGACGCTCGCCAATGTCGGAGCCAATTCGAGCTTCAGCGCGGCAGACCTCGATGCGGCTTTGCAAAGCACCGGTAGCGGCTCGATCGGCGCGCAATTGGCGGCGGCAGGCATTACGTTTACCGGCACGGCACAGGCCGGCACGTTGCAATTTGCCACCAGCGACGGTTCGAATCTGACGCTCAGCCAGAAGCTGACCAACAACAGCGCCAGCGCCACCGGCGGCATCACCGGAATCGACAATTCCGGCGCTACCGAAACCTACCTGGGCAGCGTCAGCCTGTCGGGTTCGGGTACGATTACCGTGGGCGGCAGCAACCCGTCCGCAGCGGGCCTGACTGCCGGCAGCGTCGGCGACAGCTCGACATATACACAGAATTCGGCCATTGCCGGCGGTTCGGTGACGATCGATTCATCGGACTCGTCGCTGCAAGGCATCGAGACGGCAATCAATAATGCCAACCTCGGTGTGACGGCATCGATCATCAACGACGGCAGCAGCACGCCTTACCGGCTGGTATTGACTTCGAACACCACGGGTTCGTCGGCCAGCATGAAGATTTCCGTCACCGGCGACTCGACCGTCAGCAATCTCCTGAGCGAGGATCCTGCCGGCACGCAGAATCTGACGCAAAGCGTTGCGGCCCAAAACACGAATCTGACGGTCAACGGCATAGCAGTCACGAGCTCCACCGACACGGTCAGCGGCGCCATTCAGGGAGTGAACCTGAACGTTGCGCAAACCGGATCGACCACGGTTACGGTGGCGCAAAACACGTCGACCCTGCAGTCGGCCGTCAGTTCGTTCGTGACGGCATACAATTCGCTCAACAGCATATTCACCCAGGCGACCGCATACAATTCCTCCACCCAGACCGCCGGCCCGCTGATCGGCGACTCTGGTGTGATGACGGCCCAGGAAGGGGTGCGCCGGGTATTGGGCGGCACAATTTCCGGATTGAGCCAGAACCTCAATTCCTTGCAGCAGCTCGGAATCACGTTCCAAAGCGATGGCAGCATGCAGCTCAATTCGTCCACGCTGCAAAGCGCCGTCAGCAGCAATGCCAGCGGCGTGGCGGCACTGTTCGGCGCCATCGGCAATGCCAGCGACAGTTTGGTGAGCTACAAGACCTCGACCTCGGCGACCCAGCCCGGCACCTATGCCGTCAACGTCACGCAGTTGGCCACGCAAGGAACCGAAGTCGGTACCGCCTCACCCAACCTGACGATCACCACGGGCAGCAACGACGATCTCGAAGCCAACATCGACGGCGTCAACGCCAGCATCACGATCCCGGCCGGCACTTACACGGCAAGTTCACTGGCCGCCGAAGTGCAGAGTTTGATCAATGGATCGAGCGCGATATCGAACGTCGGCAGCTCCGTTGTGGTGAACGTCAACGGCAGCGGTGCGCTTTCCATCACCTCCAAGCGTTACGGCTCCGCTTCCGTGGTGAATTTGACGGGCGACGCAGCCACCTCGCTTCTGGGCAGCACCCCTACGATGACGACCGGCCTTGATGTTGCCGGCACCATAGGCGGAAATCCGGCGACCGGTTCGGGGCAGGTGTTGACCGGCCTGACGGGCAGCCCGACGGCCGGATTGGCTTTGACGATCAACGGCGGCAGCACGGGTTCGCGCGGAACCATCACGTATTCCGAAGGCTATGCAAATCAGCTGGGCAGCCTGCTGACGTCCTATCTGAGCAGCTCCGGCCCGATTTCAAACGAAACCGCCGGGATCAACAACACGATCAGCAGCCTGCAAACCCAGATAACGGCACTGAACCAGACGCTGACGGCACAGCAGGCAAATTACCTGGCCGAGTTCCAGGCGCTCGATACCACCATCGCCAGCCTCGACTCTACCCAAACCTATCTGACGCAAGAACTGGCATCGCTTGCCAGCACCGGCGGTTGAGACTAACGCAGAAGGAACGCGCAATGTTTGGAACGCAGCAACAAGGGGCAAAGGCCTATGCCAACGTGGGCATGGAGACCGGCGTCATGGCAGCGAGCCCGCACAAATTGATTGTCATGCTCTTCGAAGGCGCCATGCTTCAAGTGACGATTGCGACGCAGAGCATGAAAGCGGGCGAAACGGCGAAACGCGGCAAGGCCATTTCGCGCGCCATCGCCTTTATCGAGACCGGTTTGCGCGCCAGCCTGAACAAGCAGGTCGGCGGCGAGCTGGCCGGGAATCTCGATGCACTTTACGAATACATGGGCAGGCGCTTGCTTGAGGCCAACACCAGGAATTCGCTCGCGCCGCTTGAAGAAGTCTATCGCCTGCTGGGCGAGCTGAAGGGCGCCTGGGAAGCCATCGGCACCGAAGGCAAAGCCGTCGCTCCCGCCGTCCCGAGCACGGCGAAGCAAGATCCGTTGGCACCGCGTCAATCCCGTCTCATGAAGGCTTGAACAATGAATAGTCAGGAAGTGGTTTCCCTTTATGAAACGATCTCCGTGATCACGGAGCAGATGGTGTCAGCCGCACGCAATGCCAATTGGGTACAATTGGCTTCGCTGGAGAAGCAATGTGCGCAACACATCGAAACGATCAAGGTTGGCGACAAGGAAGCCGTGCAGGGCGCGATGCGCGAACGCAAGATCAAGATCATCCAGAAGATCCTCGCCGACGATCGTGAAATCCGCAACATTACCGAACCGTGGATGCAACGCCTGTCGATGCAGATCAACAGCGCCAATTCCCAGCGCAAACTGGCCAAGGCTTACGGCGCCGGCGCAGCCAGCTGAGGCCAACTCTGCCCGAGGATAGGAAGCCTGCATGATCCCTCCGGCAGAGATCACCCCACTGAACCAGACGGCAGCGGCCGGTGGGGCGGGCGCCACGCCGACGGTTGCGCCTTCGCTCGACTCGGCGGCAATTGCCACCGCGCTCACCCAGAATTCGCAAAACATCCTGACGCAGATCGCGGTCGGCCGCCCGCTGCAGGCGCAGGTGCTGGCGCAGCTGGAGGACGGCAGCTACATCGTAGGCGTCGGCGACGCCGCGCTGCGCATGTCGCTGCCCGAGGGCACTACTGTCGGCAGCAAGTTGCAGATGACTTTCCTCAGTGACAGCCCGCGCCCGACCTTTTTGCTTGAATCGCAGACCGACAGCAATTCCGCCTCGCTCTCCTCTGCCGGGAAAATCATCAGCAACGTGCTGCAGGCGGCCGATCTGGCCAATGCGCCCACTGCACTGGCCGGCAAGACGCCCATCTTGCCCGAACCGGCCGCGGATCCGCCGCACATCGCCAACGCGATGCAGGATAGTGTCGAGTTTTCCGGACTGTTCTACGAGTCGCACGTCAGCCAATGGGCCAGCGGCGAACGGCCCCTGGCCGACCTGATGCGCGAGCCGCAAATGCAGCAGGCGTCAAGCACGCCGCGCGGTGCCGCACCAGCTTTGAACAGCGGGAAGGCGCAAGACAATGCGCCGTCGCCGGGTAATGTGCTGCAACGCCCCGCCACCAGCGACGCCGACCTGGCCAAGCTGATCGAGAATGCGCGTACCGGCGCCGACGCACGTTCGACGCTGGGCCAGACCTTGACCACCTTGCTGGGCAATTCACGTGGCCTGCCGACTGACGCCGACACCATGGTCAAGCCGCCCGGGGTTTCGCCGGAAAATGCGCAGACCATCCATCTGCAGTTGAATGCGCTGGAGCAGAACCGCTACGTCTGGCAAGGCGACCTCTGGCCCGGGCAGCACATGGAATGGGAAATCCAGGAGGAAGAAAACAAGCGCGGGCAAAGCGGCGCGGCCGATCCCGACCAGTCATCCTGGAACAGCACCGTGCGCTTCGAGCTGCCCAACCTGGGCCGCATCTCCGCGACCATCCATCTCTCCGGCGGCCACGTGCAGATGCGGGTGGCCGCCGCATCGGCAGACACAGCGGGCAAGCTCAGGGCGCGCGGCAATGACCTGGCCCGCGCCTTGGGCGATGCCGGCTCGCCGCTCGATTCGCTCACGATAGGCCAGGATGAACAAGCCTAATCCCCGCCAGCAAGCCGTCGCCCTGGCCTACCAGACCGGCGACCTGGCGCCGCAAGTGGTGGCCAAGGGGCGCGGCTTGATCGCCGACCAGATCATCGCGCGCGCCAAGGAGCACGGGGTGTTCGTGCATGAATCGAAAGAGCTGGTTGCGCTGTTGATGCAGGTCGAACTCGATGCCCGCATCCCCCCTGCCCTGTACCGCGCCGTGGCCGAACTGCTGGCCTGGCTATACCGCATCGAGTCCGGCCAGACCGACACCGACACGGCGCCGCCCACATTGTAAATTATTGTGTCTTCGCCGCGTTTCCGAGGAAAACGCGGGGTATTAATCGCCCCTATCCAACACAATCGCCGTATAGTTCTGTGTAAAATGGCAGCGGGGGAAGGCTAAAGCCGGCACATAATGAATTTGCATACGAACTTCGGAGTCGACGATCTCGGACCTTACCAGGTCTATTCGCGCCGCGAAATCATCGCGTTGTTGCGTAATGTCGGCGAGAGCAATCAGCTTGTCAGGATGATCATCAACGACGGCACCGAAGCTGTCGTGACCTCCGTTCTTGAGGTCGATGAAGCAAACGGCCTGGTGATCGTCGATGTGGCGCCCAGCCCGTTGCAAAATCAGCGGATACTGCAAAGCGACAATATTTCGTTCGAGACCATGCTCGAACATATCCGTATCCTGTTTTTCGCCACGCGGATCGAGTCTTGCAGCTATGAAGGCCTCCCGGCGTTCCAGTTTACGATCCCGGCGTCCATGGTGCGCCTGCAACGGCGCGAGTTCTATCGCGTCTTGACGCCGGTGACCAATCCGGTGCGCTGCACGATCACGATTCCGCATGAAGTCGAGGAAGCCTCCACCACGATCGTGGTGGCCTTGCAAAATGTCAGCGGCGGCGGGATTGCGATACTCGATGAAAAGAAACTGCTCGACCCGACCATAGGCCGCATCTACAAGGATTGCCGCCTCGACCTCCCAGGCGGCTCACTCGTGGTCACGACTTTACAGATCCGCAATTCGCAGGAAATCACCCTGCCCAACGGCAAGGCGATTCGCCGGCTGGGCTGCCTGTTTGTCGATATGCCCAAGTCCATGATGGGCGCGGTGCAGCGCTACATCACCAAGCTGGAACGCGAGCAGAATGCCAAGAGCACCGGTTTCAACTGATCCGGTTCAGATTTGCATGTTCATGATGTCGTTGTAAGCGGCAACAAGCTTGGATTTCACCTGGATTGTCGCCTGCAGGGCGATATTGGCTTTCTGCCCGGCGATCATCACCTCGGACAGGCTCACAGTGTCATCCCCCTTGGTGTAACGTTCGGCCAGTTGCCCTGCGTTCTGCTGGATGTCATTGACCCGGTCGAGCGAGGACTTGAGCACGGAACCGAAGTCGATCGGTGCGGCTGCCGGCTCGGCGGCACCGGTTTGCTCCGTGGCGCCAACCTCGCTTGAGGGCGCGCGCGCCTGGGCCGCCATGGCCTGCAATTGCTGCGCCATGGCTTGTATCCTGCTGCTGTCTATCGGTCCGATCGAACTCATATTGGGCTCCTGGCCCGCATTTGCCTGAGTTTGTCGTCCGGCAAGGCATCGGGCACTCTTTCCATGACGTCACGGTATCACGTCAAATACAAGGGTCTCGTTGCAATTAGGCGGCGAAACTTTGCCCTTTTCCAACGATTGAAAATCCGCATTGAGCGCAAAATTCGGCTTAATTCGCCGTCCGTGCGCGCATGGCGCATGGCGGAGCAAGAAAACCTGAACCATACTTTTACACAGCGGTAGAGCGGGGAGAAGCAACATGGCTACAGCAACGGGCGAAGCGATCGAGCCGGCAGCGGGAGCGGCGCCGGGAGGCATCGCAAGCTTCCTGCAGTCGCCAACCGGACGCAACATCGCACTTTCGGTCGGCGCGGCGCTCGCCGCGGCTGTGATCGTGGCCACCTGGATGTGGGCGCAAAGGCCGGAATACCGCGTACTGTTCGCCAACTTTTCGGACCGCGACGGCGGGGCCATCGTCGCCTCGCTGCAGCAGTTGAACATTCCCTACAAGTTTTCCGATGGCGGCGGTGCCATCCTGGTGCCGGCCGACCAGGTCTACGATGCGCGCCTGAAACTGGCCTCGCAGGGCTTGCCCAAGGGCGGCAACGTCGGCTTCGAGCTGATGGAAAACCAGAAGCTCGGCGTGTCGCAATTCCTGGAACAGGTCAATTACCAGCGCGCGCTGGAAGGCGAGCTGGCCAATTCGATCCAGTCGCTTGCAGCCGTGCAAGCCGCTCGCGTGCACCTGGCCATTCCCAAGGCATCGGTGTTCATGCGCGACCAGCAAAAGCCGACTGCTTCAGTCTTGCTCAACCTGAGTCCGGGCCGCTCGCTCGATGAGCAGCAGGTGTCGGCCATCGTGCACTTGGTCGCATCAAGCGTGCCTGAGCTTTCCGCCAAAAACGTCACGGTGGTGGACCAGAACGGCGATTTGCTCTCCAGTGCGGACAAGATGGCGGGCAGCAACGGACTTGATCCCAATCAATTGAAGTACGTGCAAGAGTTGCAGCACAACATTGTCACGCGCGTTGAATCCATCGTCGCGCCTATCGTCGGCGCCACCAACGTGCGCGCCGAAGCAACCGCCGACGTCGACTTTTCGCATAGCGAGCAAGCCGCCGAAACCTACAAACCGAACCAGCCGCCCAACGAAGCGGCGGTGCGCAGCCTGCAGACCAGCGAAGCCTCCAGCGCCAACGGCGGCGGCCCTGCCGGCGTGCCGGGTGCGTTGACCAATCAGCCGCCCGCGCCCGCCACGGCCCAGATCAATGGCGCGCCGGCGCAGGGCACCACGCCGCCGGCCCTGCCTACCAATACCCACAAGGACAGCACCACCAATTATGAGGTCGACAAGACCGTGCGCTATGTGCAACAGCCGATGGGCGGCTTGAAACGGCTGTCGGTCGCCGTTGTGGTGAATTACAAACGCGAAGTCGATAAAAGCGGTAAAGTAAGCATGCGGCCTCTGAGCGAGGACGAGAAGACGCAGATCACGAATCTGGTCAGGGAAGCCATGGGTTTCAACAAGGACCGTGGCGACACCTTGAACGTGGTCAATACGTCTTTTGCCGGCCCGGATACCAGCGTCGATAACGCGCCGTGGTGGCAGCGCATACTCGACGCCGTGATCGCGAATTGGTGGGAGATACTGAAGACCGTGGCGAAGTGGTTGGTGTTCGGCATCCTGTTCCTGTATTGCTACCGGAACTTTATCAAGCCGGCGCTCAACAAGGCCAAGGAAACCGTCAATCCGACGCCGCACGAGCATGCCGCCGGGGCCGAAGGAGCAGAGGAAGACGCCATCGTGCATTTGTCGAATGAACCCGAGCCTATGGGTCAGGCCGAGCCGGTCTACCGCAACAATCTCGAAGCGGCCAAGGCGCTGGCGCGGCAAGACCCCAAGGTGGTTGCGACCATCATCAAGGGTTGGGTAGGAGGTGGTAATGAGTGAAGTCGGAATACAAAAGGGCGCGATCCTGATGCTGGCCCTTGGTGAAGAGGAAGCCTCCGAGGTGATGAAATACCTCGGTCCGCGCGAAGTCCAGAAGCTCGGCGCTGCGATGTCGACCATGAAGTCGATCCAGAGCGAGGAGCTGGAAAAAGTGCTCGACGAATTCCGTGTCGAGACCGACAAGAATACCTCGTTGGGCGTGGACTCGGACGAGTATATCCGCACCGTGCTGACCAAGGCGCTGGGCGAAGACAAGGCGGCGTCGCTGTTGAACCGCATCCTCGGCACGCGCGACGCCAGCGGCATCGAAAGCCTGAAGTGGATGGATGCGCAATCGGTGGCCGAGCTGGTGCGCAACGAGCATCCGCAAATCATCGCCACCATCCTGGTCCATCTTGAGCGTTATCATGCCTGCGAGGTGCTCGATCATTTCACCGAGCGCCTGCGCAACGACGTGGTGCTGCGCATCGCCACGCTGGACGGCGTGCAGCCTGCCGCCTTGCGTGAACTGAACGAAGTCTTGACCAAGCTCCTGACGGGCAACGAAAACCTGAAGAAGAAGCCCATGGGCGGCATCCGCACCGCGGCGGAAATCCTCAACTTCCTCTCCGGCGAGAACGAAGCCTCGGTCATGGCCAACCTGAAGAACTACGATGCGGACATGGCGCAAAAGATCATGGACGAGATGTTCGTGTTCGACAACATCATGGACATCGACGATCGCGGCATCCAGGTCATGCTGCGCGAAGTGCAGTCCGAATCGCTGATCATCGCCTTGAAGGGTGCGGCGCAGGAATTGCGCGAGAAGATTTTCAAGAACATGTCGCAACGCGCCGCCGAAATGATGCGCGAGGATCTCGAATCGAAGGGACCGGTGCGCCTGTCGGAAGTCGAGGCGCAACAGAAGGAAATCCTCCAGATCGTGCGCCGCCTGGCCGACGAAGGCCAGATCATGCTGGGCGCAAAGGGAGACGATGCGTATGTCTAGTGCCTTGCCCAAGGAAAAACAGACCGCCTACCAACGGTGGGAGCTGGCTTCCTTCGGCGAAGAAGAACCGCAGCAGTCGTCGCATCCGCCCTCGCCGTCGCCTATCGTGCCGGCCGTGCCGCAGGAAGAGGCCTTGGCCAAGTTCAATGCCGAGCTCGATGCCTTGCGCGAAGAAGCCAAGGCACAAGGCCACGCCGAGGGCCTGGCCGAAGGCCGCATGCGCGGCCTTGAGGAAGGCAGGAGCCAGGCCGCGACGGAGCGCGACGCATTCAGGCAACTGGCGGAGTCCTTTGCCTCTGAAGTGGCGCGCGCCGACGACGTCATTGCCGAAGACTTGCTCAATCTCGCGCTCGACGTGGCCAAGGCGATGTTGAAAACATCCTTGAATGTGCAGCCCGAGTTGGTCCTGCCCATCGTCGGCGAATCGATCCGTTACCTGACCAGCCTGCAGCAGCCCGCGCTGTTGTTCCTCCACCCCGACGACGCCCCCATCGTGCGCGAGCACATGGGCGACGAGCTGAACAAAGCCGGCTGGCGCATCGCCGAAGACACGCACGTGGCGCGCGGCGGCTGCCGCATCGAGACGGCGACGAACCAGATCGACGCCACAGTCAACGGCCGCTGGGAGCGCATCGCTGCCGGCCTGGGCCAAACCAGCGGCTGGCTGGAAAAATGAGCGAAGCGCACGCCGGCGGCAAGCGTTGGCAATCCTACCTGCGCGATTGCAGCGCCGTGCTCGCGCTGACCGAGCCGATGCAGGTGTCGGGCCGCGTCACCCGCGTGACCGGCCTGGTGATGGAGGCCATCGGCCTGAAGCTGGCCGTGGGGAGCGCCTGCAGCATCCCGCTGCCCGGCGGCACGCGCATCGACGCGGAGGTCGTGGGTTTCGAGAACGACAGGCTGTTCCTGATGCCGCAAAGCGACGTCGAAGGCGTGGTGCCGGGCACGCGCGTTTTTCCGGTCGAGACCGCGCAATCGCTGCCGCGCGCCGGTTCGGTCGAGCATCCGCGCCGCCGCCCTTCCGACCGCGCGCGTCATTTGCCGGTCGGCGATGAATTGCTGGGACGCGTGCTCGACGGCTCGGGCCGCCCGCTCGATAATCTGGGTCCGATCGTGACCTCGCACGCCGCACCGCTGAACGTGCGCGCGGTCAACCCCTTGTCGCGCGCACCGATCACCGAAACGCTCGACGTCGGCATCCGTGCCATCAACAGCATGCTGACGGTCGGGCGCGGTCAGCGCATGGGCCTGTTCGCCGGCTCGGGCGTGGGCAAGAGCGTGCTCTTGGGCATGATGGCGCGCTATACCGGCGCCGACGTGATCGTGGTCGGCCTGATCGGCGAGCGCGGGCGCGAAGTCAAGGAATTCATCGAACAGATCCTCGGCACGGTCGGCCTCTCGCGCTCGGTGGTGGTGGCGGCACCGGCCGATACCCCGCCCTTGATGCGCTTGCAGGGCGCCGCCTATGCGACAACGATCGCGGAACATTTCCGCGATCAAGGCAAGAACGTGCTCCTGATCATGGATTCATTGACGCGCTATGCCATGGCGCAGCGCGAAATCGCGCTGGCCATCGGCGAGCCGCCCGCAACCAAGGGGTACCCGCCTTCGGTATTCGCCAAGCTGCCCATCCTGGTCGAGCGTGCCGGCAACGGGCGCGAAGGCGGCGGCTCGATCACCGCCTTCTATACCGTGCTGACCGAGGGCGACGATCAGCAAGACCCGATTGCCGACGCCGCGCGCGCCATTCTTGACGGCCACATCGTCTTGAACCGCAATCTGGCCGAAAGCGGGCATTACCCCGCCATCGACGTGGAACAGTCGATCAGCCGCGCCATGCACAGCATCACCTCGGCAGAACACCAGAAGTTGACACGGCGCCTGAAACAATTGTTTTCGCGCTATGAAAGGAGCCGCGACTTGATCAGCGTCGGCGCCTATAATGCAGGTACGGACCCGGTCTTGGACGAGGCCATACGGCTGCGCAGCAAAATCGAGTCATTTTTACAACAAGATATCAGCGAGCAATCAAGCATAGCGGAGAGTTTGAGGGAACTTACCGCTCTTTTCGAATGATGATCGCTGAAGAGATAGACCTACAATTTTCATCATGGCCTCCAAATCGGCATTGGACACATTGATCGAACTGGCGACTGCCGAGACCGACGAGGCGGCCAAACGCCTGGGCAACGCGATTCGCGCAACCGACCGGGCCGAGAAAAAGCTGGAGCTGTTGCAGAAATACCGTGACGAATATTCCAGCCGTTTCGAGGCCAAGATGACGCAAGGCGTGTCGCCCATGGGCTACCGGAATTTCCAGGCCTTCATCAGCAAACTCGATGAAGCCATTGCAGGGCAGCAACAAGTCGTGCTCGACGCCGAACAGGGTGTGACGCGCGAAAAAGGCGCCTGGCAGGAGAGCGAGCGCAAGCGCATGTCGTACGACACCTTGGCGACGCGCCAGCAGCAGCAGGAATTGAAGCTGGAGAACAAGCGCGACCAGAAGCTCAACGACGAGTACGCGGCACGAGCGGGCTTATTGAAACGATTTTGACGGCACAAGGCAGTTGCAAACGGATCTGAAAGAGACAGCAACATCATGAAACCCTCCCCTGTCATCAATGTTGCGAACACCGTGCCAAACGCGCCGGCCAAACCGGCTGGCGGCTCGTCGTCCGACCAATCGTTTGGTCAGGTATTGGCCCAGCAAGTCAACGGCACGCCGGCATCGTCTTCCCCCTCTTCCTCTTCTTCCGCCAACGGCAACAACCAGAATTCCGCCCCATCGTCGACCGGCCCCGCGAATTCCAGCGGCTCGAGTACCGGCACGGGCGGCAGCACAACCGCCCCCGGTGGCAAGACGGTGAAATCGAAGCACGAACAGGACACCGGCACCGCCAGCGGCACCGCCCAAGCCGGCAGCGACACGAACGCGGCCAATGGATCGGCGCAATTGCTGGCGCTGGTGTCGAGCGTCCAGCAAACGGCTCCGGGTGCAAGCGCCAATACCGCCTCGGGCAATGCGGCCGACGGGGCCGGCAATGCGGTCGGCGCACTGGCAGCCAACGCGGCTGCCGGCGCGCAAGCGGCGCTGGCCAATTTCCAGGCAGCCGTCGCCAATGGGGTTGCGACAGGCAATGCGGTGGCGGCAGACGCGGCAGCCACGGCCACAGGCTTCGCCCAGGACATCAAGAATGCGCTGCCGCAAGCCACCGCCCAGGATACGCAAAACCTCACCACGGACGGTGGCCAATCGAATGTGGCCAGCACGAAAACAGAAGACCAGGCCGCCTCGTCCCTGAACGTCGATGGACAAACTGCCGCGACACCCCAAACGGTAGCCGACCTCGCTGCGAATGCGCAAAAGAACCTCCAGGCCGACATCGCCAATCTCGATCAGGCGGCAGCCAAGAGCGCCGATGCCATCCGCAACACCATCGCAACAGCCACTGCCGCGCCGGCCATGGTGGGCAATGCGCAAATCAGCAACGTGGCAAGCCAGCTGAGCGGGGCCGGCGACAAATTGACGCCGCAGGTGGGCACGCCGGGTTGGGATCAGGCCCTGGGCCAGAAAGTCGTCTGGATGGTGGCAGGCGGGCAGCAAAGCGCCTCGCTGACCTTGAATCCACCCGACCTTGGGCCTATGCAAGTGGTGTTGAACGTGACAAATTCGCACGCTACCGCCACCTTTACCGCAGCGCAGCCCGAGGTACGCCAGGCGCTTGAGACGGCCATGCCCAAGTTGCGCGAAATGCTCGGCGATGCCGGCATCCAGCTGGGCCAGACCTCGGTCAATGCCGGCAACGCGCAGCAACAGCAGAATTTCGCGGGCCAGGCCTCGCAGAACTCCAGCGGCAGGCATGGCGATCGCATCGATGCGATCGACGGCACCGGCGCGATCGCGACCCAAAGCACAACAAGGACCACTGCGGGCATCGGCTTGGTCGATACCTTTGCCTGACCAGGATCGTACGGACCAATTCGGGGCAAATCTTCCGCTCCCCGCTATTCCTGCCCGGCAAGACTGCCGCGATGCGCCCCTTGCGCACCCCTGCGCACCCTCAAGCAGCCGCGAGCGTCATTTTCTCTATGTTCATGGGTGGTTTACAATGAAAACGGGGAGTTTGCTTCCCCCGGTTTTCATTCAGTCGGAAAACCATCGGCTTGCCAGCCGCGCCGCACAATCATCGCGGGCTTGCGCGCCGTCAAGGAACAGTTGAATACCTTGGAACTTTGGCTTCTATTCAAGGTATCCTGGTTTCAACTTTTTCTTGATAATGACTGTAATCCAAGGAGGAATTTACATGGCTACAGCCCCCAAGGCAGCGCCAAAAGCAGGAACCAAGCCGGCAGCTCCCGAAGTTGTGGAAGCGCCCGCGCCCAAAAAATCCAAAACAAAATTGATCATCATCATTGTCGCGGCAGTCGTCATCGTGGCCGGCGCGGCAGGTGGTGCATTCATGTTCCTGCACAATAGTTCCGCGCCAGCCACCCCCGAGGGCAAGAAGAAGGAAGCCAAGGGCGAACCGGCCAAGGCACCTGTGTTCGTCACACTGGAGCCGTTCACCGTGAATCTGCAAAACGAAAGCGGCGCCGACCAATTCCTCCAGGTCGCGCTGACACTGCAAGTGCCCGATGCGACACAGGAAGAGACGATCAAGAATTTCATGCCGCAGGTTCGCAGCCGGCTGTTGCTGTTGCTGTCTTCGAAGAAGGCCTCGGAATTGACCAGCGTGGACGGCAAGAAAAAACTGACCGACGACATCATCGCGACGGTCAACCAGCCGTTTTCGGAAAAAGGCGCGCCGCAGGAAGTTTCCGCGGTGTTTTTCACGTCGTTTGTGATCCAGTAAAGATCGATTGAGCGCAGCACATGGCCGATAATTTTCTCTCCCAGGAAGAAGTCGACGCCCTACTGAAGGGCGTCAACGGCGACCAGGATGAAAACTCTTCGCTCGAAGACGATTCGGGCGTACGTCCGTACAACCTTGCGACCCAGGAACGCATCGTTCGCGGCCGCATGCCCACGCTCGAAATCATCAACGAGCGTTTCGCGCGGCTGCTGCGCATCGGCCTGTTCAATTTCCTGCACCGCAGTTCCGAAGTCTCGATCGGCCCGGTGCGCGTATCGAAATACAGCGAATTCATCCGCAACCTGGTGGTGCCGACCAACCTAAACCTGGTGCACATGAAGCCGCTGCGCGGCACGGCCTTGATCGTGTTCGATCCGAACCTGGTGTTCCTGCTGGTGGACAACCTGTTCGGCGGCGACGGGCGCTTCCATACGCGCGTCGAGGGCCGCGATTTCACGCAGACCGAGCAGCGCATCATCCAGCGCATCCTCAGTATCGTGTTCGAGAATTACGCGAAGTCGTGGGAGCCGGTCTACCCCATCGAATTCGAATACATCCGCTCGGAAATGAACACGCAGTTCGCCAACATCGCGACGCCCAACGAAGTCGTGGTGTCGACCACCTTCACCATCGAGCTGGGCCCGGTTTCCGGCGAAATGCATTTCTGCACGCCCTACTCGATGATCGAGCCGATCCGCGATCTCCTGACTTCCAGCCTGCAGGGCGAAACGCTGGAAATGGACAAACGCTGGATCCGCCTGATGACGCAGCAGATCCAGACCGCCGAAGTGGAAATCGTGGCCGACCTCGGTGTCGCCAAATCCACGCTCGGCAAGGTACTCAACATGCAGGTCGGGGATATCATCCCGCTTGCCGTCCCTCCCACCGTGGAAGCCAAGATCGACGGCGTGCCGGTGATGGAGTGCACCTATGGCAGACTGAACGGCCAATATGCGCTGAAGGTCGAAAAACTCTTGACCCACAGCGCCAACGAATTTGTGCAAGGAGATGAACATGGCTGACGAAAACGACCCGCAAGCTGCCGCCGAAGACGATTGGGGCGCGGCCATCGCGGAACAGGCCGAGGCCGAAGCCGCGGCGCAAAAGATGCAGCAGCAGGCGGCCAATGTGTTCAAGGATCTCTCCGCCGGCATCAAGGGCGATACGCACAACGACATCGACTTCATCCTCGACATTCCGGTGCAGTTGACGGTCGAACTGGGCCGCACCAAGATCGCCATCAAGAATCTGCTGCAACTGGCGCAGGGCTCGGTGGTCGAGCTGGACGGCCTGGCCGGCGAACCGATGGATGTGCTGGTCAACGGCTGCCTGATCGCCCAGGGCGAAGTGGTGGTGGTGAACGACAAGTTCGGTATCCGCCTGACCGACATCATCACGCCTTCGGAGCGGATCAGAAAGCTCAATAAATGAAGCAGGCCTGGCTGTTGTTCGCGGCAATCCTGGTCTGCGGCGTGGCCTATGCTGCGGACCAGCCCGCTCCTGTCCCCAGCCCCAGTCCCGTGCTCGACATGTTCAAGGTATTGCTCGGCCTGATCGTCGTATTGGGCGCCATGGCCGGCGTGCTGTGGCTGATGAAACGCAGCGGCCTGGGGCCGGCGCAGGGCGGCGGTGCGGTCAAGATCGTCGGCGGGGTCAGCGTGGGCAACCGCGAGCGCGTGCTGGTGCTCGAAGTGGCCGATCAATGGATCGTGGTCGGCGTGGCGCCCGGCAGTGTCAATGCGCTGGCCAACATGCCGCGCCAGGAACAATTCGTCCAGGCGGCAACGCATCCGCCGGCCGGCCAGTTCGCGGCCTGGCTGAAGCAAAAGATAGAAAAACGCAATGCAAACCAGTAAGAATTCCCGGACCGCAAGCGACCTGCGTCGCTTGCGAAGCGTGTTCGCCTGCCTCCTGCCCTTCCTGATCTTCGCCCTGCCGGCGGTCGCGGCGGCGCAGGTGCCCGGCCTGCCGGCCCTGACCAGCACGCCGGCACCGGGCGGCGGCCAGACTTATACGCTGTCGCTGCAAACGCTGCTCTTGATGGCATCGCTGTCGTTCCTGCCGGCGGCGCTGATGATGATGACGAGCTTCACGCGCATCGTCATTGTGCTGTCGCTGCTGCGCCAGGCCATCGGCGTGCAGTCGGCGCCGCCCAACCAGGTCATCACCGGACTGGCTTTGTTCCTGACGCTGTTCGTCATGAGCCCGGTGTTCGACAAGATCTATACCGATGCCTGGCAGCCGCTGTCGGACAATAAAATCACCATGGAGCAGGCCATGGACAAGGGCGTGGCGCCGCTGAAAGCCTTCATGATGAAGCAGACGCGCCAGGCCGACCTGGCACTCTACGTCAAGCTGGCCAATCACGCGCAGCTGCAAGGCCCGGAAGAGGTGCCGCTGCGCATCTTGATCCCCGCTTTCGTGACGAGCGAATTGAAGACGGCGTTCCAGATCAGTTTCGCCATTTTCGTGCCCTTCCTGATCATCGACATGGTGGTCGCGAGCGTGCTGATGTCGATGGGCATGATGATGGTGTCGCCATCGACGGTTTCGCTGCCGTTCAAGATCATGCTGTTCGTCTTGGTCGACGGCTGGTCGCTTTTGATCTCGTCGCTGACACAAAGTTTTTACTGAGCTTCTATCAAGGTATTGCCATGAATCCCGAATACGTCATGACCATGGGCCGCCACGCGATGGAAGTCACGCTGATGGTGGCCGCCCCCATGCTGCTGGTGGCGCTGATCATCGGCCTCGTGGTCAGCATCTTCCAGGCGGCAACGCAGATCAATGAAATGACGCTGTCCTTCATTCCCAAGCTGGTCGGCATCTTCGTCGCACTGGTGGTCGCCGGACCTTGGATGCTGACCGTGATGCTCGATTACATGCGCGAGCTGTTCGCGGGCATTCCCGGAATGATAGGTTAACCCCGCCATTCAAGATATGGGCGCCTCTAAAAATCGTAGCGAGCGGCACAAGGTCGGGCCGAGAAGTAGATTTTTAGAGGCGCCCAAATGATTTCGTTTACAGCTGCCCAACTCAACACCCTGGTCGCGGCCTACCTGTGGCCGATGACGCGCATACTGGGGATGATGGCGTTGGCGCCGTTGTACAACAACGGCCAGATTCCGGCCGGCGTCAAGATTGGCCTGAGCTTTTTGCTGGCACTGATTGTCGCGCCCACCGTTCCCGCAGCCGCTGCGGCCGATCCGATGTCCATGACGGGCCTCCTGATCCTGGCGCAGCAGATGGTGATCGGCTTGGCGATGGGCTTGGTGATGCGCATGGCTTTTGCCGGTGTCGAGATGGCCGGCACGATCACCGGCCTTACCATGGGCCTGGGTTTTGCCACCTTTTTCGATCCGCAGTCGGAAGGCCAGTCTTCGGCCATCAGCCAATTCTTCGCGCTTCTGATGATCATGGTCTACCTCGCCGCCAACATCCACCTGGTTGTGCTATCCACCTTGGTCGACAGTTTCCATACCATGCCGATTTCGACACACCCGTTCCAGGGCAGCAATATCGAACTGCTTGCAGCCTGGGGCGGGCGCATTTTCAGTTCGGGGCTGCAATTGGCGCTGCCGCTGGTTGCGGCGCTTCTGCTCACCAACCTCGCGCTGGGGATCCTGACGCGTGCCGCGCCGCAGTTGAATCTGTTCGGTATCGGCTTTCCGGTGACGATGGGCGCAGGCTTCATCATGATTGCGCTGACCCTGCCCTACATGACCACGCCGCTGTTGAATCTGATGGAAGAAGCGGTCAACGTGATGCAAAAAATAACGGCGGCAAATCTGCCGCCGTTACGTGGGTGAGATGGACGATGTGGATGGCCTTGCGTGCGCCTAGGCGCGCTTCGCTTACAGATAGTTGAACAGCGACAGGTTCGATATCTTCACGAAGGACTGTTGCGCCGCCGTCAAGGTGGTCTGTTGCTGCGCATAGCTCGACAAGGCTTGCGCATAATCGAGCCCAGTCAGATTCTGCAGTGAAGTCGAATATTGCAGATTCAGGTTCTGCCCTTCGGAATCGAGCGAGGTCAGCTCATTGAGGCGCGCGCCGATCGAAGCCCGCACAGTCAGGACATTGTTGAGCGAACTCGACAAATTGTCGCTCGCTGCATTGAGCCCGTTGGTCAGGTTGGTTTCGCCCGCGACGCCGGGGCCGGTCGGCGTATTGAGCAGATTGATCAGGCTGGTCAGCGTGGTGAACACGCTTTGCTTGGCGCTGGGCGCGACGCTGAAGGTATCGCCGTTCGAGGGCGAGCCGCTCACGTCGAATTGCAGGCCGTCGAACGCGATCGATTGGCCGCTGACGTAGGGTTGGTTAGGCGGCGGAACCGTGGCGGAACCCGGATTGGTGTTGTCCGTCACGGTATAGGTGGTCGGATTGGCCACCACGGTGAATTGGTCGCCATCGGCCGGATTGCCGGTGATATTGAATTGCGCGCCGCTGACCGTGACCGCCTGACCCGCCAGATACGTATTGCCGGTGGTGACGGTGTTGCCTGTCGTGGCATCGACCACATCGTAAGTCGTGCCGCCGGCGCCGACGTGGAAATTCAGGGTGTAGGTATTCCCGTTCAACAGCGATGCGTCGGCCACCGTCGCGGGAGAAATACTGCCGTTGCCGGCATTGCCGCCCCCGGCCGAGGTCTGGATGCCGGAAAACGTCACCGTATAGCTGTCGCCGGTCAATGCCGCCGCGTTGACCACCGAACCGCTGGAGACCACGCCCGAACCGAAATTGGTGGTCGAAGCGCTGGTGGTGAAGGTGCCGTTGCCGGTCACGTTATTTTCGAATACCGAACTGCCGGAGTCACCGATTGCGATAGTCTGCGAGGCGCTCACCTGCACCGTCGTCTGTCCCTGGTCGCCGTTGTATTGCGCGCCGGTGGCCGTGGTCGAAAACGGCGCGGTGCCGCTCTGGTAGCCCGCGAAGAGGTAGTTGCCGTTGCCGTCCTGCGAGTTGGCCAGGCCCAGCAGCTGGTTATAGCTGCCTTGCAAGCTGGTGGCAATCGCCTGGCGTTGCTGCAAGGTGTAGCTGCCGTTGCCCGCGTTGACGATCGCGGTCTGGGCGTTCTGGATCAAGGTCGTGACGCTTTGCAGCGTGGTTTCTTCCTGCGACAGCGAATTATTGGCGTTTGACCGGTTCGACGTGTATTGCGTGTTGTTCGACTGCGCCTGGTTCACAAGCAGGGCCTGGGCCGCGGCGACCGGATTGTCGGCCGGCGTCAGCACCGACGTGCCCGACGAGATTTCTTCTTGCTGGTGCAGCAATTGCGCTTGCAGGTTATCGATCTGGGCCGAGCCGGCAGCATAGATCATGCTGGAACTGATACGCATTTCTTATACTCCTCAGCCAAGTTCGGTCAACAAGCTGGAAAACAGGGTGCTGACGGTCGACATCAGCTTGCCCGCGGCCTGATAGGCTTCCTGATACTGGATCAGGTTGCTTGCTTCTTCATCGAGATTCACGCCGGACACAGCCTGCTGCGCATTGGTGGCATTGGTCAATGTGGTATTGGCGGCCTGGCTGGTGGCCTGCAATTCGGCAGTCTGGTTGCCGACGTTGCTGATCAATTGCGCATAGGCGCTTTGGATGCTGTTGGTGCCGCTGTCGAGGTTCTTCGTCGTTTGCAGGGCGGCCGTCAGCACGCCGTTGCGGCTATCGCCCGAGCCGCTGGTATTGGCGCCGATGGTAAAGGTGTCGTTGGCGGCCGGGTTGCCGGTGATATTTACCGTCCAGCCGTTGAAGGTAATGGCCTGCCCTGCCACATAGGCGACGTTGGATCCCAATACCGCTCCCGTGGTGTTGTCGGTCACGTTATAGGTGCCGGCGTTGGGCGCGCCGTTGAATTTAATCGTCACCGCATCCTGCAAGTTAGGATAAGCCGCCGTTGCAGGAACGCCATTGCTGCCGTAAACCGGCGTTGCCGCGCCGACGGGATTCGCCAGCGGGTTGACCGTGCCGGCGCTGATGACGCCGGTGCCGGTATTGGCCGTCGGCGCGTTGGTCACGATGGGCGCCGCCATCGCGATCTGCGAGGTGTTGGTCATGGTGACGGCAAAGTTGGTTGCGCCGTTGATGGTCGGCTGGATCAGGAAGCTGTCGCCGGTGGCGGGAGCGCCGGTCGAGGTAAACGTCAGGCCATCGACCGCGGTCGGCGGCGGGAAACTCGCGCCGGAATACACCACGGTGTTGTCGGACTGACGCGTCAGGTTATAGTTGGTGCCGTCGAACTGCAGCGTGTAGTTGCTGTTGGTGAGGGCATTGGAATCGGTGATGGTGGCGCCAACGGTCATGTTGCCGGTGTTGTTGGTGTTCGACGTGACCGACGGGCTGCCGGCGGAAAACATGGCCACGCCGGGATTGCCGTTCAAATCCTGTCCCAGTTCCTGTTGCGCATTGACGGTATCGGCCACGCCTATTGCCATCTGCCCAAGCGTATTTTCCGCCGGGATCAGCGATTGCGAGCGGAATTGCATCAGGCCGCCAAGGCTGCCGCCGGTCAGGCTGCTCTCGGGAATTTCATTGGTGCCGCCCGGCGTCTGGTAGCCGACTTCGAGCTGGCTGACATTGGTCGGGGACTGCATCGTCGTCAATTTGTATTGCTGGGTGCCGACGACAAGCGGCTGTCCATTGCCGATGTTGATATTGTAGCCAGCCTGGCCTTCATTGACGACGGTGACGCCAACCAGTTGCGACAGGCTGGCGACGGCCTGGTCGCGCTCGTCGAGCAGGCTGTTGGGCTGCTGCCCGGCATTGCCGGCCTCGGCGTTCTGGATCGACTGATTCAGGCTGGCAATCTGGGCCGCATAGTTGTTGATGCTCGCAACAGTGGTTTGCACTTGCGTATTGATGCCCTGGCTGATCTGCTGCAACTGCTGGCTCGAACTCTGGAATTGCGAAGCCAGCCCTTGCGCTGCGGTCAGGATCGCCTCGCGCGACGATGAGGCGCTGGGATCCGACGTGGCAGTCTGCACACTGTTGTAAAAACTCTGGATGGCCGGCGACAAACCCGTGGTCGTGCTGGCAAACATGTTGTTGATCTGCGAAATCTGCGTGTAATTCGTATTCAGGCTGGAATAGGACGACTGCGCCGTATTTTGCTGGTTCGCAAGAAAACTGTTGTACAGACGTTGCACGGTTTGCACGTCCGCGCCCGCGCCGATGAAACCGTTGCCGAGATTTTGCCCGCCGGCTTCGGTCTGGATGATCTGCTCCCGGTTATAGCCGGGCGTGCTGGCGTTGGCGATGTTGTTGGACGTGACTTGCAGCCCGATTTGCGCGGCAGCCAGTGCACTTTGACCAATATTGAGGATGCTCATGGTTGGATGTTCCCGTATCTCATTCCATTAACGGCACCGCCTCGGGTAACTTGATCCACCGGATACCGCATCAATTTGCAAAATATTGTAAAACGGATTGTCGAAACAACCAGATTGACAATCAGATCAGACCAGCGTGCGATTGATGATGTTGCTCAACTTCGCCGCGTAATGCGGATCGGTCGCATAGCCGGCCTTCTGCAGCCCCTGGGCAAAACTCGTCGCGTCACGCGAATTGGCAATCACATTGCCGTAGCGCGGATTGTTGGCCAACAAGTTGGCATAGTCGTTGAACGCCTCGCCATAGGAATTGTAGGCACGAAATTTCTGCATCACGGTGCGCGGCGCGCCGTTTATATATTCGGTGGTCGGCGCACTCACCGTTTTCCCGGTCCAGCCCGCCGTCGCCTTGATGCCGAACAGATTGTGGCTCGCGCTGCCGTCGGCCGCCTTGATCTCATGCTTGCCCCAACCGCTCTCAAGCGCCGCCTGGCCCAGCATGAACTTGGCGGGAATGCCGGTTGCGCGGCTTGCCGCCTCGGCATGCACGCGCATCGAGTCCTGGAACGCCTTGACGTGCGGGGCCATCGGTTTGGCCGCGCCCTTGGACGCATCAAGCGTATTGATTTGAGTCTCGGTCGACGTGTTCGGTTCCGCAACTTTTTCCAGCGTCTTGCCGCCGCGCCCATCCGGGTTGTTCGTCATCTGGCGCACCAGCATGTCCGCCAGGCCGATGCCGCGATTGGCGATGTTCTGGCTCATCTGCTGGTCCAGCATGGAGGTGAACATCTTGCTCTGGTCGTTATCCATGATGCCGTCTTGCGGCGTGGCATCGCGCATGCTTTTCATCATCATGTTGACGAACAAGGCCTCGAACTGCTTGGCCGTCGCCTTCAACGCCTCGGGCGAGTTCTTTTTTGCCGCAACACGCAAGTCGGAAAGATTGTTCGCGTCGAGCGCAAGATTGTTCACGTCGTTGGGTGAGCGGATCATGGCGTACCCTTAAATGATGTCCAGCTCGGCGCGCAACGACCCGGCGGCTTTCATCGCTTGCAGGATCGACAGCAAATCCTGCGGCGTGGCGCCGATCGCATTGAGCGCCTTGACGACGTCTGACAGCGAAGCGCCGCCCTTCAACATCAGCACCTGGCCGCTATCCTTGGCGACTTCGATCTGCGGCGCAGCCGCCGCAGCGCGGGCACCGGCAGCCGCCGGGGGCGGCTCGGAATTGACCACCACCGAGAGATTGCCGTGCGACACCGCACAAGGCTCCAGCGTCACCGAGGTATTCATCACCACCGATCCGGTGCGCGCATTGATGATGACCTTGGCCACCATTGCCGCCGGCGTCACGTTGACGCTTTCAAGCGCGCCGAGAAAGGCTACGCGGTCGTCGCTGCCCGGGGGTGCCTTGACCCGGATCACGCGCGCATCCTGGGCCGCGGCGGTGTCCTGGCCGAAGCGCTGGTTCACGGCATCGACCACGCGGCTCGCGGTCGAAAAATCGGATTGATTCAATTCCAGGAAAATCAGATTTCCCTGCCCAACCGTTGCCGGCACGGCGCGCTCGACCGTGGCGCCGTTGGAAATGCGTCCCACGCTCAAATGGTTCGGCGTCACCTTCGCGCCGGGTGGTGCGCCGCCTGTCGTGCCGACCAGCACATTGCCCTGCGACATGGCATACACCTTGCCGTCAGCGCCTTTCAAGGGTGTCATCAACAAGGTGCCGCCGGAGAGGCTCTTGGCATTGCCCATCGACGACACCGTGATGTCGAGCGTCTGGCCCGGCTGGGCAAACGCCGGCAGGGAGGCCGTCACGACCACCGCTGCGACGTTCTTGAGCTGAAGATTCGCCACTTCTGTTGCGGAGAGATTGGTGCCCATCTGCTGCAGCATGTTCACTACACTCTGGATGGTAAACGGCGTCTGCGTGGTCTGGTCGCCGCTGCCGTCCAAACCCACGACCAGGCCATAGCCGATCAACTGGTTTTCCCGCACGCCCTGAATCGCCGCCAGGTCCTTGACCCGCTCCGCCTGGCAGAACGCCGGCAGCAAGGCGCATGCCGCGGCACAGCCAAAGGCGGCGGCGAACTTGATCAGGCTGCGGTTGACGATCTTGCTCATGTTCCTATCCCATGCGTGTTTCAGAACGGCGCCAGGCTCTGCACGAAACGCGACAATTCCGACATCAGCTCGGCAACATCATAGTGGCTGTTGGTGCGGTATTCGACGCGCGCATCGGCCACGTCTGTCGAGGATACCGTGTTGCCGACGATGGCCGATGGGCTAACAACGCCGGAAAAGCGGATGTATTCAACGCTTTTGTCGAGCGCGATCTGCTTTTCCCCACTCACCACGAGGTTGCCGTTGGCCAGCACGTCAAGCACGGTCAAACCCATCGTGCCGGCGAAGTTGTTGCTTGACGTGATCGCGCCGGCATCGCTAAACTTGTTCGACGACGCCGCAGCAAACGAGAGTTTGTTGTTGGTCGAACCGAACAGCGTCGGTGCCCCGACATTGACGCTGCCGGCCTTGGCATCGGTATTCGCCGCAGTCTTGCCGGCACTGGTATTTTCATTGATCGTCATGATCAGCACGTCGCCTATCATGCGGGCGCGATAGTCCTCGAATAGCGGGCGATAGGAAGCCGTCTGGTAGATGGCGCCATTGGCCGGCTGCAGCGCGACTCTCTCGGGCTTGGCCGTACTCGGATGCTGCACGATGGTGGGGGGCGTCATGGCACAGCCGGCGACGAGGCTTGCCGCCAGGGCCGACAGGGCGACGATGCGGGCTTTCATGATTACTCCGGGTTTCATGTGCTTACCGTTGCATTACAGTTGAGATAGCGTTTGCAGCATCTGGTCCGACGTCGAGATCGCCTTGCTGTTCAACTCGTAAGTACGTTGGGTCTGGATCATATTGACCATCTCCTCGACGACGTTGACGTTGGAAGTTTCGACATAGCCCTGCTGCAGCGTGCCGGTGCCGTTGGCGCCGGGCGTGTTGGTCGCGGCATTGCCCGAGGCAGCCGTCTCGCTATACAGGTTGTCGCCCAGGCTCTGCAAGCCCGCATTGTTGATAAAGGTGGCCAGTTGCAAGGTGCCGACCTGTGTCGTGGCAGTGGAGCCGGGCTGCGTGATCGATACCGTGCCATCGGCGCCGACTGTCACCGTCAAGGCGTTGGCCGGGATGGTGATGGCCGGCTGCACCGGGTAACCGCTTGCCGTGACGAGCTGGCCCTGGTTATTGGTCTGGAACGAGCCGTCGCGCGTAAAGCCGGTCGTGCCGTCGGGCATCAGCACCTGGAAGAAGCCGGCGCCATTGACCGCCACGTCAAGCGGATTATTGGTCTGCTGCAGGTTACCCTGGTCAAACATGCGTTCGGTCGCCACGGTCTTGACGCCGGTGCCAAGCTGCAGCCCCGACGGCAGTTCCGTTTGCTGCGAGGATTGCGCGCCAGGCTGGCGCACTGTCTGGTAGAGCAAATCTTCAAACACCGGCCGCGCGCGCTTGAAGCCGGTTGTGCTGACGTTGGCGAGGTTGTTGGAAATGACGTCCATCGCAGTCTGCTGCGTTTCCATCCCGGTCTTGGCGATCCATAGCGAACGTATCATGTGTTTCTCCAGAAAATTCTTGCTTTTGCGCGATCAGCTCAGCGTGAAGAGTTGCTCGGCACTGGTCTCGGTCGTCTCGGCCGTCTTCAGCATGCTCATGTGCAGATCGAATTGGCGCGACAGATTGATCATGTTGACCATGGCGTCGATCACGTTGACGTTGCTGCCTTCGAGCGCCCCGCCTTGCACTTTGACGTTGGGATCGGTATCGGCCGCCGTGCCGGCCTTGGTGCGAAACAAGCCGTCATCGCCGCGCACCAGCGTCTGCGTCGACGGATTGACCAGCTTCAAGGTGCCCAATATGGTGACCGAGGACGGCGACGTCGTGGTATCGATCGACGAGACGGTGCCGTCGGCGCCGACGGCGATCTTCAGATTCGGCGGGATGCTGATCGGGCCATCGACGCCTTGCACGGTCTGGCCGTTTTGCGTCTGCAACACGCCGTTTTCGCTGACCTTCAGGGCGCCGTTGCGCGTGTAGGCTTCGCTGCCGTCGTCGAGCTGCACCGCGAGCCAGCCGTCGCCCTGCACCGCCACGTCCAGGGGGCGGCCGGTTTGTTGCGTCACGCCGGGGGCGAAATTGGCGCCTACCGTGGCATCGACCACGAAGCTGCGCGTCGCCAGCCCGTCGCCCACCAGCGGCACCGCGCGGAAGGCGTCGATCTGGGCGCGAAAACCCGTCGTCGTCGCATTGGCCAGGTTGTTCGACGTCGTGGCCTGCTGCTCCATGATGTGCTTGGCCCCGCTCATGGCGGTGTAGATCAGGCGATCCATGTGCGCTCCCTCGTCTCCCTCTGTGCGCTAGCTCCCCCCATCAACGCAGGGTCACCAAGGTTTGCAGCAAATCGTTTTCGGTCTTGATGGTTTGCGCATTGGCCTGGTAGTCTTCCTGCGCCGTGATCATGTTCACCAGTTGGGCTGTCAGGTCAACGTTCGAATCTTCGGTGGCCGACGATTGCAGCACGCCGAGGCTGCCGCTGCCCGGCGTGCCAACCAGGGCCGGGCCCGAGGTCGCGGTCGCGGCCCATTCGTTGTTGCCGAGATTTTGCAATCCATTCGGATCGGTGAAGCTGGCCAGCGCAATCTGCCCCAGGGTTTGCGACTGCCCATTGGTGTAGCTGCCGACGATGGTGCCGTTGGCGCTCGCCGAAAAGCTCGACAATTGACCCGACGTGTACCCGTCCTGCTTGAGCGAACTGGTTGCGTCCAGCGCGCCATATTGCGTGGTGCCGGTGAAATCGAGCGATACGCCGCCTGCCGGCAGGTTCGACCCCATCGGCGATATCGCCCCCGAAGTAACGTTCAAATTGGTCAGGACGAACGGCAGCGTCGTCGCCGTGGTATCGATTGCGCCCGAGGTGTTGAATGTCAATGTGCCAATCGCCGTCGGCGGCGTGGTGCCGCTGACTTCCTTGGAGTCGAGCGAGGCATAGACATTCCAGGTCGCTTCGGTGCCGGCCGGCGCGCCCGTGGTCGGCCCGGTCTTCACATAATAGGTTTGCAGCGTGTGGGCGTCGCCGAGGCTGTCGTACATCGTGACCGACGACGAATAATTGTAGGTGTTCGGATCAGTGATCGAAAACGGCGTCGTGGTGGGAATCGTGTCCTGCGAATCGAGATTGAGCACCGCCGACACCTTGGTCGTCGCCGAAGGCGGAATGTTGGCAGTGTTGATCTGCAGGTCGGTAGTCGAACCGGTCTGCAGCACGTTGGACGCATTCACGGAATACCCTTGCAGGCGGTCGCCGGCGGAATTGATGATGAAGCCGCTCTTGTCGAGCTGGAACTGGCCGTTGCGCGTATAGCTGATCGTGCCGTTGTTGCTCATCTCGTAAAACCCGCCGCCGTTGATGGCGATGTCGAGCGGATTGGACGACGAGGTGATATTGCCCTGCGTGAATTGCTGCTCGACGGCATTGACCTGCACGCCGATGCCGACCTGGCTCGAGCCTGCGCCGGTCAGCGAATTGGCGTAGACGTCGGAAAACAAGACTTCGGACGACTTGAAGCCGACCGTGCTCGCGTTGGCGACGTTATTGCCGATGACGGAAAGATTCTGCGTACTTGCTTCCAAGCCGCTCAATCCCTGTTCGAAGCTCATGCTGTTCTCCTAATCCTGATGCCTGCCGGCGACGCTAATAGAGTTTGCTGCTTAAAATACCTGGACCACGCTCGACATGCCGATCGTGCTGCCGTTGGCGAGATTGAGATTGACGCCATTGGTTCCGGAAGACACCGACTGCACCGTGGCGTAGGTCAGCGCGCTGGCGCTGTCGGTGGCCTTGCCGTCGGTGGTGGAAGTCACCGTGAAGGTGTATTGCCCGTCCGGCGCCGTCGCGCCGGAAGAAGCCTTGCCATTCCACGCCAACGGGATGACGCCCGCCTTCTGTGCCCCAAGGTCCAGGGTATCGACCGTCTGGCCCTGCGCATTCTTGATCGCCACCTGCACGTCGCCCGCGGCGGTCGCCAGGTTGACGCCGAATGCCGCTGAGCCGCTGGCGAGCGTCATGGTATTGCCCGGCGTGAGCACGCCGTGGCCGATCATCGACGTCGCCTGCAATGTCTGGCTCTGCTGATAGTTCGACACCAGCGACTGCAAGGTGGTATTGAGCGTATCGATGCCGCTGACGGTGGAGAGCTGCGCGAGCTGGCTCGTCATCTGCGAGTTGTCCATCGGATTCAAGGGATCCTGATTCTGCATCTGCGTAACCAGGAGCGTCATGAATTGGTTCTGCGCCGCCTGCGCGGTCGACGTCGTCGTCGCCTGCGGATTCATCGCCGCCAGCAACGCATTCGACACCGCATTGTTCGATATTCCGGACATGTGCTACTCCTTGCAAAAAAACTGGCTACTGGCCGATGGTCAGCGTCTTCAACAACATACTCTTGGCCGCGTTCATCGTGTCGACGTTGGTCTGGTACGAACGCGATGCCGATATCATGTTGACCATTTCCTCGACCACGTTCACGTTGGGCATGGCGACGTAGCCATTGGCATCGGCCATCGGGTGACTGGGGTCATACACCATTTTAGGCGGCGAACTGTCTTCCACAACCTGTTGCACGGCCACCCCGGAGGATTCCGGGCCGCCCATCGGCACGGCCGCGAACACCACTTGCTTGGCGCGGTAGACCTGCCCGTCCGGCCCGGCGGCACTGTCGGCGTTGGCGATGTTGGAAGCCGTCGTATTGAGGCGCTGCGATTGCGCGCTCATGGCGGAACCGACAACGTTGAAAATATTGGAAAGCGACATGGCGGTGTTCCTCGTAGTCAGCTATCGAATCAATTTTGGATCACGGACAACATATCCTTGATCTGGGCCGTGACGAACGTCAGTCCCGCTTCATAATGCACGGCGTTGTCGGCAAACTGGTTGCGCTCGACATCCATATCGACCGTATTGCCGTCGGCCGAAGGCTGCGTCGGCACTCTATACAGCAGCGGCGTTCCGTCGCTCGTCGTATTGCCGGCATTGCCATCAAGATGGGCCGGGTCGGTCTTGCTCAAGGTGGCTGCCGAGGTATTGGCGGCGGCGGAAGCGGTGGCCGAGGTATCCTTGCGCGCCAGCGCGCTTTGCAGGGCCGAACTGAAATCGACGTCACGCGCCTTGTAGTTCGGGGTGTCGGCATTGGCGATGTTCGAGGCCAGCACTTGCGCGCGGCGCTCGCGCAAGTTGATTGCCATCTCGTTGACGCGCAGATAATCGTCGAGTTTTCCCATGCTTTGCTCCACGGCACATCATGCCTTTTATATGCCATCGATCATACGCGGCGCCTCCTGCAACAATTGCGCAATCAGACCGTAAAACCACGATCTATTCCCTGCTTTAGCCTCTCGCGTGCGCGCTACCATGGCGCTATTCCCGTCACACCGCACGACGATGATGAGCATGTTGACAAAATCCCGGCTTGCCAGACTGACCGCTCTCCTCCTTGGACTGGGCTGCGGCTGCATCGCCATGGCCACGACAAGCGTCGCGCGCCAGGACGAAGCTGTGCTGCGCAAGGCGGTCGAGCAGTTTCTGGTCAATCAATCCAAGGGCTTGCCCGGCGCGGTCAACGTCACGGTTGGCCCCATCGATCCGCGCCTGTTTCTTGCTTCGTGCCCGGGTTTCGAAACTTTTTTGCCACCAGGAAATAAAGCCTGGGGCAAAACGACCGTGGGCGTGCGCTGTGCCGAACCGGCACATTGGACTGTCTATATCTCCGCCATGGTGCAGGTCAACGGCGACTATGTCGCAGCCGTTACTCCTTTGGCCCAGGGCCAGCAAGTGACCGACAAGGATGTTGCCGTGGTGCACGGCGATTTGACGGCATTGCCGCCAAGCATCGTCACCTCGCTGTCGCAAGCTGTCGGCATGACGGTTGCTAGGTCAGTGCCTGCCGGGATGCCGGTACGCCAGGATGCGCTCAAGAGCCAGCAAGCCGTAAGTTCCGGCCAGGTGGTACGATTGGTGTCATCGGGCGAAGGCTTCAGTGTTTCGGCCGAAGGCCGTGCGCTCGCCAATGCAGGCGAAGGGCAAACGGTGCAAGCGAGGACGGCAAACGGGCAGGTCGTCAGCGGTATCGCCAGACTCGGGGGCACTGTCGAAGTCAATTATTGAGTTTGGGCAACCAATCTTAATCAAGAGCAAGCATGCTCTGATGCAAATTTTTTGCTGTACCGCGCTAAAGTTCGGGGTTATCCTGCCGTTAGAGAATCAGGAAAGCCGAAATCGGTTAATGAGCAGCTTGCCAACAAGGCCGAAAACGAACTATTGTGCAATGAGGGTGATGTCGTGAAAATTGATGATTCAATCAAGAAAACCGGTAGCATTGGCGTGACGTCAACGCAAACGCGCGCCGGAAAAGGTGTGAGCAAGACCAGCACCGGCTCGACGTCGTCCGACAATGTCCATATCTCGTCGCAATTGCAGGGTTTGGAAGGCCAGGTTGCAAGCAGCAGCGTGTTCGACGCCAACAAGGTGGAAGAGATCAAGGCGGCAATTGCCGGCGGTCAATTCCAGGTTGATCCTGAAAAGGTGGCGAGCGGCTTGATCAGCAACGTGTCCGATCTCCTGCAGGCGCGCACAGCCTGAGTTTTCCCTTCAAATGAATGCCGAAACGCCTGCCTCCAGCCTCAAAGAAGAAATCGCGCTGACCACCGAACTGATCGGCATACTCAACGAAGAGCAGGCGCATCTGGTCGCGGCCGACATCAAGGGTCTGGTCGCCGTCACCGAGCAAAAATCCCAAGTCGTATCGCGCATTTCCGCACTGACCATGCAACGCTATAGCCGCCTGGCGCAGGCAGGCTACAAGGCCATGGAAGGCGGCATGCGCGCCTGGCTCGATGCCACACCGCACGACGCCCGTTGCGATGCTGAGTGGGCCGAATTGCTCAAGCTCGCGCAATCTGTCAAATCGCTCAACAACACCAACGGCATCCTGATCGGCAAGCATCTCACCTACAACCAAAATGCCCTGAACATTCTGCGGGGCACGCGCGCCACGGGCTTTTACGGCCCGGACGGCCAGGCCACCACCAAGGTACAGCGCCACGGCGTTGTGGTCGGCTGACGCCGTCGCATGCAAAAAACCGGCCGTAACGATCCCTGCCCCTGCGGCAGCGGCAAGAAATACAAGCAATGCTGCCTGCTGAAAGAAGCAGCGCCGCCGAAACCCACACCGACCCCCAAAGCCGCGCATCCGAGCCCGGACCAACTCGACCACCTGGTCGAATTATTCAATAGCGGACGGCACGCCGAAATGGAAGCGCTGGGACGCAGCCTGACCCGGCAGTTCCCCGAATCCGGCCAGGCCTGGAAGGCGCTCGGCACCGCACAGCAAGTGCAAGCCAAGGATGCATCGCATGCACTGGCCAAGGCGGCGCAACTGCTGCCGGGCGACCCCGAAACGCACAACAACCTGGCCGCAAATCTGCTCGACCGCGGCCAGGCGCTCGATGCCGCCGCTGCCGCGCAGCATGCCCTGGTTCTGCGCCCGGGTTACGCCGAGGCGCATGCCAACCTCGGCAAAGCCACGTTGCAATTGAAGCGGCTGGCGGAATCGATCGACAACTACGAGCGTGCCATCGCGCTGCTGCCTTATGATCCGTCATGGCATTGCAATCTCGGCATTGCCTACAGCCAGTCCGGCCGCCTCGATGACGCGAGGCACGCATTCGAGCACGCCATTGCCCTTGCCCCCGGCGTGGTGCCGGCGCACTTCGGCCTCTCGCAACTCAAGACGTATGGCGCGCACGATCCGCACCTTGCCATGCTGGAGAGCCGCATCAAGGACGCCGACAGCCTGCCGCTTGATCTGCGCCTCTGCTTTTGGTTTGCCCTGGGCAAAATTCGCGAGGATCTTGGCCGTTACGACGACGCCTTCGCCGCTTATCGCGAAGGCAATCGCCTCAAACACCATACGATCCAGGTCGATGACAAAGTCGATGATGCCGTGGTCGAGCGCATTGTGGCGACATTCGATCAAACGCTGTTCGCGGCCAAACGCGGACAGGGCTATTCGACTCCCGGCAAGACCCCGGTGTTCATCGTCGGCATGCCGCGTTCCGGAACCACTTTGCTCGAGCAGATTCTTGCCAGTTGCGAAGGCGTTCATGGCGCCGGCGAGCTGCGCTTCGTCAGCGAAATCGCGGAGGAAACCTTTCGCGGACCGCCAGCGAAGCCGTTCCCCCTTGCCGTGCCCGATCTGGCGCCCGAAAAGCTCGCGGACATGGGCCGGCAATACATGGAGCGCGCCTGGCACCAAGCGCCGGCCGCAGCCATCCTGACGGATAAAATGCCGGAAAATTTCTTCTATGTCGGCTTGATTCGATTGATGCTGCCGCAGGCAAAAATCATCCACCTCATGCGCGACCCGATGGACACCTGCTTCTCGTGCTACGCGCTATTGTTCGACGGCGACAAGCAAGCCTTCAGCTACGATCAGGAAATGCTGGGCCGCTACTACGCACGCTACGCCCGCGTGATGGCGCACTGGCATGCCGTGCTGCCCGATGCGATCCTGCCGGTGCGCTATGAAGACCTGGTGCAAAACACCGCCACAGAGGCGCGGCGCGTGCTCGATTTTATCGGCTTGCCGTGGGACGAGCGCTGCCTGGAATTCCACCGCAACCCGCGCCGCGTCGATACCGCCAGCGCTGCCCAGGTACGCAAACCGATCTACACGAGCTCAATGAAGCGCTGGCAGCGTTTTGCGCAACACCTGGAACCGCTGTCGCGCCTGATAGAGAAGGCGGGAAGCCCGATCTGAGGGGCTGTTGAGGAATTACCGCGGCGTTGTTGCAACTCCTCGCCGTACACTCGTACTGTCTTCGTCGCCGCGCCTAGCCGCGCTAATTTCTCAAAAGCCCCTGATTCAACCCGCCGCAGGCTGGGTCTTGACGTCCGGCATGCTGGCCAAAATCATCACTTCAACGCGCCGGTTGTGCGCCCTGCCCTCGTTGGTATCGTTCGAGTCGACCGGCTGCGTTGCGCTGTGGCCGATGGCCAGCATGCGGCTTTCGTTGACGCCATTCTCGGCGAACAGCCGCACCACGCTGCCGGCGCGCGCCGACGACAATTCCCAGTTCGAGGCAAACAGGGGCGTGCTGATCGGCACATTGTCGGTATGGCCTTCGACCTGGATCGTGTGCCTGTCGCCCTTCAAGGTTTGCGCTACCGACTTCAGGATATCCTTGGCGTCATTCGTCAGGCGTGCCTCGCCGGTTGCGAACAGGACGCTGGAATTGATCGTGACATTGACACCGCGGCTGCTTTGCGTCACTTGCACCTTGCCCTGCGCGATCAGCGGCGCGAGCGACTTCTGGAACTCATGCGACACCACCGCCAGTTGCTCATGCTCGTGCCGCATCGCCGCCTCACGGCGCAACACCGCCAGCGGCTTGAGCCCATTCAAGCCCAGCTCGATCTGTGCGCGCGTAGGCGGAATCTGCGGCGCGTTGCGGCCGAAGGCGCTGCCGAGGGAGTCCGACAGCACGCGGTATTTGCCGGTATTGATCGAGGAAATCGCATACATCACGACGAAGAACGCAAACAAGAGCGTGATGAAATCGGCATAGGACACGAGCCAGCGTTCGTGGTTCTCGTGCTCTTCCTCGTGCTTTCTGCGGCTCACAGGCGACTCGCAATCGGACTCAGTAGGTCGACAAACGTTCTTCGATGATGCGCGGATTTTCGCCGGTGGCGATGCCGCAGAACACGTCGGCAATCAATTCGCGCTTGGCCACTTCGCGCGCCACCATGGCCTTCAACTTGTTGCCGATCGGCAGAAACACCAGGTTGGCCAGGCCGACGCCGTAGATCGTCGCCACGAACGCCACCGCGATGCCGGCCCCCAGCTTGCTCGGGTCCGACAGGTTTTCCATCACATGAATCAAGCCCAGCACCGCGCCCAGGATGCCGATGGTCGGCGAATAGCCGCCGGCCGATTCCCAGACCTTGACCGCAAGTTTTTGCTCGGATTCGTAGGCGGCAATTTCGACGTCGAGAATTTCGCGCAACTTGAACGGATCGACGCCATCGACGATCAGGCGCAAGCCTTTGGCGAGATACGGATCGCGCACCTGATCCAGTTGGCGCTCCAGGCTGAGCAAGCCTTCGCGCCGCGCCGTGGTGCTCCAGTTGACCACATCGCGCTTCAAGGTCTTCCCGTTATGGGGCGGCGGCATGAACACCCAGGACACCATCTTCAAGCCCTGGAGGAAATTGAGCAAGCCGCTTTGCAGGACCACGGCGCCTATCGTGCCGATGACGACGATGATGAAGGCGGCCGGCTGGACCAGCGATCCGATCTCCCCTCCTTCAATCGCCTGCCCGACGATGATTCCGGCCAGGGCAAGCAACAGTCCCGCTACGCTACCCCAGTCCACGCTTTTTCCCTGAGGTTGGAACGCAAGCGTGAGATCGCCTGGCTATGGAGCTGGCAGACGCGCGACTCGGAGACGCCCATCACCGCGCCGATCTCCTTGAGGTTCATCTCCTGCTCGTAATATAGGCCCATGAGTATTTTCTCTCGTTCGGGTAAGCCTTCGATCGCTTCGATCAAGGCGGAGCGGAACCCCGAATTCATCAGTGCCTGCAAGGGGTCGCCGTCTTCGTCGGTGGCGTAACGGTCGAGGAAGTGCTCGTTGCCGTCGCCGTCGTGAAAATCCTCGTAATAGACGAGCTGGTGGCCCCCGCCTTCGTTGAGCAAATCCTGGTATTCGGTCAGCGACAGCTTGAGCTGCTTGGCCACTTCGCTCTCGTTGGGCGGGCGGCCGAGGCGCTGCTGCAGCGAGCTCATCGCCTCTTCGATCTTGCGCATGTTTTGCCGCATGCTGCGCGGCAGCCAGTCGGAAGAGCGCAATTCGTCGAGCATCGCGCCGCGGATGCGCTGCACCGCATAGGTCTCGAATTGCGCGCCATGCGTCTCTTCGTAGCGGCTCACCGCGTCGAGCAAGCCGATCATCCCGGCCTGGATCAAGTCGTCGACTTCCACCGAGGGCGGAAGCTTGGCTTTCATTTGATGGGCAAGACGCTTGACCAGTGGCGCGTGTTCCGCCAGCAAGTGACTCTTGTCGGTTTTCCCATCTGCTGTGTACATAAACTGTTTCACTCAGGGCCGGTTGACACTAGTAATGGGAGTGCGAAGGGGGTGTATGCGTTGCAGGCCTAGGCGCAGCGACGCGTCGTAGCGGTGCTACGGCAAGGAGCTGCAACAACGGCATGTAACGCATACGCCCCCTTCCCTCCGGGTTCAAACCAAAGCGCGCGCTGGACTGCGTTGCACGGCTTGCCGGCACGCGCTTTGGTTTGAACGCATCTCCCATTACTAGTGTCAACCGGCCCTAGTTGGCACCCACGGCTTGCAGGCTGTCCAGATGCGATTCCGCCGCCACCCGGCCCGCCAGGCGCCGGAACGCGATCGATGCGCCTGCCAGCGGGAAAGCTTCGACCACAGACCTTCCGAGCCGTGTTGCGCGCCGCAAATAGTCGTCGGCGGGTACCGAGCCGAGCGACTTCAATTGCACGGCAAGATAACGATTTGCCGCGCGTGCCATATTATCGTACACCACTTGTGCCTCTTGCTCCGAAGCACCAGTCACAAGTATGCCGAAACTGCGCCGTCCCAGTTGCGTATTGAGGCGCTTGACCAGGGCATAGGCCTGCTGGATTTCAGCCGCGCCCGGCGCCACCTGGATTACGATCTCGCCATTGGCCATGGTTGGCACGATAAAGCCATCATCGGCATGCAATTCGCCGTCAATCAACAGCATATCAGTTTGCTTGCCCAACAGCGCAAAGCCGGCCTCCAATCGCTGCAATATCTTGCCATCCTGACACGCCTCAAGATCCATGCGATTTTCATGTCGCATTAACGCGACAGAAAACCCCTGCGCCATCGGCCGGATCGCCTCGTTCAAGGTGCGCTTCTCGCGTGCGACGTCCATCAATGTGACGCAATATGGCAAATCCAGCGCGCTGGAGACGCCCCGGTATTTTGCGCGCCCGTCAACCAGCAAGACATCGTTTCCCGAGCGCGCCAGCGTGGCCGCCAGATTGATCAGCGTGGCGCTCTTTTCCGTGTCGGGCGTGACCGACAGGAAAGTGAAAACGCGCGGCCTGGGTCCGGCGAGCAGCCGGCGCAGCCCCTCGGCCTGATCGAAGTCGAAATTAGCCAAGCGTCACCCCGCGCGTCGCGTTGGCGGCTACCGGGCGCACGGTATTGGCGACCACCAGCGGCAGCTCGTCGTCATGCACTTCGAACGCGGCAGTTTCGCGCTTGAGCTTGAACGCGCGGTCGACCAGGTATTGCGGATTGGCCAGATGCAGGTCTTCCGGCACGCGCTGGCCGTTGGCGACGTAATACAGATTGAGCTTCTGCCGGATCGCCACATCGAGCGTGCTGCCGATGGTCGCGGCTTCGTCGAGCTTGGTCATGATGCAGCCGGCCAGGCCGTCGCCCTGATAGGAGCGCACGACTTCATTCAAGGTCTCGCCATTGGACGTGGCCGACATGCACAACAGGCGCTTGACCTTGACACCCGCACCGGACAGCATGGCCACCTGCTCGGCCACCATCTTGTCGCGCTGGGACACGCCGACGGTATCGATCAACACCGTGTGCTTGCCCTTCAACTCGTCCAAAGCGATGCGCAGATCGGTTTCGTCCTTCACCGAGTGCACCATCACGCCCAGGATCTTGCCGTAAATGCGCAACTGCTCATAGCCGCCGATACGGTAACCATCGGTCGTGATCAAGGCCAGCTTGCCCGGCCCGTGCCGCATCACGCAGCGCGCCGCGAGCTTGGCCGTGGTCGTGGTCTTGCCCACGCCGGTCGGGCCGACCAACGCAAACACGCCGCCCTTTTCGAGGATTTCGTTTTCGTTGCCGATCACGGCCAGATTGCGCGCAAGCACCGCACGGGTCCAGTTCAGCGCCGACTCCGGCTTGATGTCGGCCGGTGCCTTCTCCGAAACGTAACGCGCCAGCGTGGCGGAAAATCCCGCACCTATCATTTCCTTGAACACCAGCGACTTGACCGGGTTGCGCTTTTGCGGCGTGCCGCCCCAGGCCAACTCGGCCAATTGCGCTTCGAGCATGCCGCGCATGGAACGGATCTCGTTCATCATGTCGTTCAACTCGGCCCCGGCCGGCGCCTTGGAAGCAGCCAGCTGACGCGCCGCCTCCAGCGCAGTGGCGAGATTGGCTGCCTGATCGTCGTCAAAACGCGACTCCGGCGCGCGGCGCTTCGGCTGCGCGGCGGGTTCGGGCGCCGCCTGCGCCTTGGGAGCAGCCGGCACCGCAAACTGCGCCGGCTTGGCGGGCACCGTCGCCGCCTCAGGCACAGCCTCATGCGCCGGATGCGATAGCGAAGCAGCGTCCTCGGCCGCCAGCGCCAGGATTTCGGCCATGCCGTTGACGGTGCGGTTCGACAGGATGACGGCATCGGTACCGAGCGTATCGCGCACCATGCGCCACGCTTCACGCGAAGTCTTGGCGGTAAATTTCTTGACGTTCATGCTTGGCCTCCAACAAGGCGGGTGACTTTAATGGTTTTCGATTCAGGCAATTCCGCCTGCGACAACACTTTGAGCTGCGGCAGCGCGCGGCGCAGGAAGCGCGCGAGCAAGGCGCGCAGCGGCGCCGGCACCAGGAGCACCGGCGTCATACCCATTTGTTCCTGCTGCCGGGTCGCGAGTTCGGCCTGCGTGACGATCGTGTCGGCCAATCCCGGCTCGATGCCGTTGCCGTCAGGTCCGCTGGTTTGCAGCGCCTGCAGCAAGAGCCGCTCGAGACGATTGTCCAGCGTCATCACCGACAGCTCATTGGTGCCGGGGAAAATCTGTTGCACGATGGCGCGGCCCAAGGCGACGCGCACCAGCGCCGTGAGGTCGTTGGCGTCGCGCACTGCGGCGGCATTCTCGGCGATGGTCTCGATGATGGTACGCATGTCGCGGATGTGCACGCCTTCGGCCAGCAGGTTCTGCAAGACCTTCTGCAAGGTCGCCAGCGTGATCGTCTTCGGCACCAGATCCTCGATCAGCTTGGGCGCTTCCTTGCCCACGTGGTCGAGCAATTGCTGCACTTCCTGGCGGCCCAGCAGATCGGCGGCATGGGTCGTGATCAAGTGATTCAAATGGGTCGCCACCACCGTGCCGGCATCGACCACGGTGTAGCCCATGGCCTGCGCCTGCTCGCGCATGGAGGCATCGATCCACGTGGCCGGCAGGCCGAATGCCGGGTCCTTAGTGACCGCGCCCGGCAAGTTGCCCGTGACCATGCCGGGATTGATGGCGAGGAATTGGCCGTTGTGCGCTTCGCCGCTGCCGACCTCCACGCCTTTCAAGGTGATGCGGTAAGCCGAAGGCTTCAACTCCAGGTTGTCGCGGATATGCACCGGCGGCGCGAGGAAGCCGACTTCCTGCGCGAACTTCTTGCGTATGCCCTTGATCCGGCGCAGCAATTCGCCGCTCTGGGTCTTGTCGACCAGCGGGATCAGGCGGTAGCCGACTTCCAGGCCCAGGGTATCGACCGGCACGATGTCTTGCCACGTAGCCTCTTCCTCGGGTGGCGTGGTCGGTGCCGTGGGCACCGGCGCAGCCGCAGCCGCTTCCGCCGCCCTCGCGCGCTGCGTGATCAGGTAGGCGCTGCCGGCCAACAGCGCGGCCAGCAGCAGGAAAGCCAGATGCGGCATGCCGGGAATGACGCCCAGGCCGCCGACGATGGCCGCCGTGATGTAGAGCACCTGCGGCTTGGCGAACAATTGGCCGACCAACTGGCCGCCGATGTCCTGGTCGCTGGCCACGCGCGATACCACCACACCGGCAGCGGTCGAAATCACCAGCGAAGGAATCTGCGCCACCAGGCCGTCGCCGATGGCCAGGAGTGTGTACGTCTTGATCGCCGTGCCGAAGTCGAGGTCGTGCTGCAGCATCCCGACGATCAAGCCGCCGACGATATTGATCACCGTCACCACGATGCCGGCAATGGCATCGCCGCGCACATATTTGCTGGCACCGTCCATGGCGCCATAGAACTCGGCTTCCTGGCCCACTTCCTTGCGGCGGCGCCGTGCTTCCTGTTCGCCGATCAGGCCGGCGTTCAAATCGGCATCGATGGCCATCTGCTTGCCGGGCATCGCATCCAGGGCGAAACGCGCGCCCACTTCGGCGATACGGCCCGCGCCCTTGGTGACGACGGTAAAGTTGATGATGGTCAGGATGATGAAGACGATAATACCGACGGCGTAATTGCCGCCGATCAGGAAATGGCCGAACGCTTCGATCACCTTGCCCGCCGCATCCGGCCCGGTGTGACCCTCGGTCAACACCACGCGCGTCGACGCCACGTTCAACGACAGGCGCAGCATGGTCGACACCAGCAGCACCGTCGGAAACACCATGAAGTCGAGCGGCTTGACTGTATACAGGCTGGTCAAGAGCACGATCACCGACAGCGCGATATTGAAGCTGAAGAAGATGTCCAGTGCAAACGACGGCAAGGGCAGGATCATCATCGATAGCATCATGACGATGATGATGGGAGCGGCGACGGCACGCGAGCCGGCGCCGGTCATCCAGGCGGGCAGTCTCAAACCGTTGTCAATCCGTGTTGCCATCGTTGTGTCTCAATCAATGCAAAATCATTGCAAAATCCGGCCCGCTTCGGCCTTGGCCATCGCGGCGGGGTTCAATGGGTCGAGTTCCGGCGGCACCTCGAGCTCTTCCGGCTCGTCGGGCTTGACGCCGCCCTGCTCGCCGTAGACGCGCAACTGGTACACATAGGCCAGCACCTCGGCCACCGCCGTGTACAGCGCCTGCGGAATCTCGTCGCCTAATTCGGTATGGTGATGCAGCGCACGCGCCAGCGCCGGCGCTTCCAGCAGCGGCACCTTGTGCTCGCTGGCGATCTCGCGGATGCGCGCCGCCACATCGTCGGCGCCCTTGGCCACCACGCGCGGCGCGCCACGGCTACCGTTCTTGTATTGCAGCGCCACGGCATAGTGCGTCGGGTTGGTCACGACCACGTCGGCCTTGGGTACGTTGGCCATCATGCGGCGCCGCGCCATCTCGCGCTGCAGGTTGCGGATGCGCCCCTTGATTTCGGGATTGCCGTCGGATTCCTTCGATTCCTGGCGCAATTCCTGGCGCGTCATCTTGAGCTTGTCCATGTATTGCCAGATCTGGTAAGGTGCGTCGATCAAGGCAATCACGACCAGGCCGCCGACGATGGAAATGAAACCGGTCAACAGCAAGTGCGCCACATGGTTGCTGCCGTCCTTGATCGATTCGCCGGAGAGGCCGATCATGGTGTCGAGTTGATGCGAAATGACGATCCAGGCGACGATGCCGACTAAGAGCGTCTTGCCGATCGCCTTGAGCAATTCGACCAGGGCGCGCAAGGAAACCATGTTGCCCAGGCCGGCAAGCGGATTCATCTTGGCGAAATTCGGCACCAGCGCATTTGCCGAAAACAGCCATCCACCGATGAACAGCGGCGAAGCGATGGCCGCAATCAACAACAGCAGCGCGAACGGTGCGCCGGCGATCAGCAAGCCTCCCATATGTCCCGCCAGGCCGGCGAACAGGAGGTTCGGATCGAATATGGCCGCGCGCTCCAGGCTCAACGACGACGCCAGCAAGGATTCGATCTGCGTGACCACGCCGCCGCCCAGAAACCATACGCCCAGGCCGGCCGCCAGCAACACGGTACAGGTAGACAATTCCCGCGACCGGGGAACGTCGCCATCTTCGCGTGCCTGTTCCAGGCGCCGCGCTGATGGGGCTTCTGTCCGTTCTTGATCGCTATCTTCGGCCATGCCGAAAACTCCTATGTTTCACCCGTGCAGGCAGAAAGTGCCATTTAGGGCTATAGGAGCGATTATTGGCCAGGCGGCCGAACGATCATCGAGGAAACAGGGGTGGAATGTGCCGCTTTTTCGTTGGTTATTTGAAACCTGGCACGGGAGCAGAAGTTGCCGGACGGAATGCGCCGCCCGGCGGAAGAATTACAGCTTGAGGTTTTGCGCCCAGGCAAGTGCAGCCAAATGGGCTTCGTTGATTTGCGTCGCGCTGATGAACATCGAATCGGCCAATTCGCCGATCTTGTCCGAATTGCCGAACTCGCAGGCCTCGGCCAAGGACAGGAACGAGCCATACATACCCTCACGCGCCAGCAATGCCTGGCACACGGGTTCGGGAAGTTGTATGTTTTCCAACACCTCTTCCATCGTGATGCCGAGCAGGCGGTCGAGAAGCGAGAACATGCCCGCCACGAACAGGTTATCGACCTCGCTCTTGGGGATGAAGCCCTTGCCCAGCAATTCGGCAAAACGGCCGCGCACAACAGCGGTTTGCATCAGGATGGGGGAGTAACCGTCCGCGCTGGCCGAAGCCAGGAGCACCGACAGCCAACGGTACAAAGGCGAATAGCCAAGCATCGTCACGGCATGCTTCAATGACTGGATCTCGGCGCCAAGGCCGAAGCCAGCCGAATTGATGTAGCGCAACAGCTTGTACGACAAGCCCGCGTCGCGCTTCAATACGCCTTCCAACTGGCGCACGTCGGCATTCTTGCGCACCATGTCCATCAATTGAAGGATCAAGGCCTGCGCCGGGTTCAAACCCTTGGGATGGCTGCCGGGCTTGGTAATGGTGTACAGATTGCCGATCAGCGAATCAATGCCGTGAGTGGCACAAAAATCGAAATCGGCCCAGCTATGCACGCCGCGCGCGAGCAGTCCGACCGAAGCGTTCTTGAGCGTCGCCGCAGCCTGGGCGAAAGCTTCCTGGCGCGCCGCATCATAGGGCGCCTCGACCTGTGTCGCCTGAGACAAGAGGGCCGGGTCGATGAATCCGACGTCGGCGCAATGCGCCACGATGGCACTGCCTTCCGAGCGTGCCGTGGCCAAGCCGGCTGCCATGTCGGCATCGGCAAAATCCTCGGCCATCACATTCAACGCCATGCTCTTCGGCGGCAGGCCGAGCAAGGCTTCGCTCGCAATCACCAGGGGCGAGGTATCCATGTAGACCATGCTCTCGCCCAGCAGCCAGCCGGTTTCCTGGCGATTCAGATGGCTCGCCAGGAACTCGGCAAGCTCGACGTAGTGCTCCAGGCGCGGTGCCGAACCGTCGGCGCCCTGCAAGCTCAGTTCGAAGCCCAACACCTTTTGCTTGGCGTCGATCACAGGCTCGCGAACGATGATATGTGTCTCTAGCATGGAAAATTCAGATCAATGGTGAAAGTGTCTTACCGCGACACTACTGCGGACATCTTAAAAACCCAGGCTGTCCAGCAGATCGTCGACCTGGCTCTGGTCGGCGACGACGTCGGCGTTCCCTTCCGGGTTGATTTGCGGGCCGTTCAAGAGGCCGGCACCGGCTTCGCGCCGGATCTCTGGGGGTGCATAGTCCAGCAGCAACTGCACCAGTTGCTGCTCCAGGCCTTGCGCCAGTTCCGTGACGCGCCGGATCACCTGACCCGTCAGGTCCTGGAAATCCTGCGCCATCATGATATCCATCAGGTATTGCTTGGTTGCGCTGGAATGGCTGCGCGCCGTGTCAAAGTATTCGATGGACTGCTCGGCCAATTCACGCACCTGCGCCTCGGAAAACGACCCCGACGCAATCAAATCCTGCCAGCGGTTAGCCATCGATGCCGCGCCCGAATCGATCTCATCCTGCAACGGTCCCGCAGCATCGGTGGCATTGAGCACACGCTGTGCGGCCTGCTCGGTCATCTTGGCCACGTAATCGAGGCGGTCGCGCGCATCGGGGATGTCGTGCGCCGCCTTGGCGATCAACTTGTCGAAACCCAGGCCGCGCAGACTGTCATGCAGGGAGCGCGTCATTTGGCCGACGCGCGTCAACATTTCGTGCTGGGCATGCAAATCCGAACCCGCCTCAGCCGCTGCCCCCGCTACACCTGCGGCAGATACCGGCCTGGATTGATCCATGCTCATCTCAACCGCCCTTTTCGAGCTTTTCAAAAATCTTGGCGAGTTTTTCGTCGAGCGTGGCGGCCGTAAAAGGCTTCACCACGTAGCCATTGGCGCCGGCCTGTGCCGCCGCGATGATGTTTTCCTTCTTCGCCTCGGCCGTCACCATCAGCACCGGCATCTTCGACAGTGCCGGATCAGAGCGGATGTTCTGCAACATCGTCAACCCGTCCATGACCGGCATGTTCCAGTCCGAGATGACGAAGTCGAACGGTTCGCTGCGCAGCTTGGACAAGGCCATCTGGCCATCTTCGGCTTCGTCGACATTGGAGTAACCCAATTCCTTGAGCAGGTTGCGCACGATGCGTCGCATCGTCGAAAAGTCGTCAACAACCAGAAATTTAGTATTCGGACCCGCCATGAATTACTCCAATGATTCGCATCTATCGTTGTTGATCTTACCCGTAGTTTGGTATTTTGGAACCATGGATAAGCATGATTTGTTGCTATTATGCACTATACACGCAACGCGCGGCTACCTTGGGCCGCCAAGTAACCCAACACCATGCCGGGCAAATCGTGCAGCGCTCCAACCTCGTGGGTGGCGCCGACCGCAATCGCCTCGCGCGGCATGCCGAATACCACGCAGGAAGCCTCGTCCTGAGCGAAATTATAGGCCCCTGCCTTTTTCATTTCCAGCATGCCTTGCGCACCGTCCTTGCCCATCCCCGTCAGGATAACACCGACCGCATTTTTGCCGGCGCACTGCGCGGCCGAATTGAACAAGACATCGACCGAAGGACGATGCCGGTTCACCGGCGCCCCCTGATCAAGCTTGGTGACGTAGTTGGCGCCGCTGCGCGCAAGCAGCAGATGCGAGTGCCCCGGTGCGATAAACGCATGGCCCGGCAGGATGCGCTCCCCCTCTTCCGCTTCCCGCACCGCAATTTTGCATAAGCCATCGAGCCGCTTGGCAAACGAGCGCGTAAAACCCTCAGGCATGTGTTGCGTGATCAGGATGCCCGGGCAATCCGAAGGCATCTGGATCAGGAAGTCCTTGATCGCCTCCGTCCCGCCGGTGGAGGCGCCGATGATGATCAGCTTTTCACTGCTGGTCAGCGGATTCTTCAACAACGGCAAACTGCCGGCGCCTTGCGCACCGGCAGGCGTCACCTGGCGCGGCTTGACGCGCGCCTTGGCGGCGCCGCGGATCTTGTCGGCAATCAGCTCGGCATATTCACGCATGCCGCTCTGGATCGACAGCTTGGGCTTGGTCACGAAATCGACCGCTCCCAACTCCAGCGCACGCAAGGTGATTTCCGAACCGCGTTCGGTCAAGGACGACACCATCACCACCGGCATGGGACGCAGCCGCATCAGCTTCTCGAGGAAATCGAGGCCGTCCATCTTCGGCATTTCGACGTCCAAGGTCAGCACGTCGGGATTGGTCTGCTTGATCAACTCACGCGCAACCAGCGGGTCAGGCGCAACGCCGACCACCTCCATGTCGGGCTGGGTTCCGATGATTTCGCTCATGACGCTGCGAATCAATGCGGAATCGTCGACGATCAATACCTTGATTTTCATGATGTCCGCTTTCCACGCTCCCGCCCACAGCAGCCGGGGCTGCCGTTTCCTGCCATGCGTTTAGAAGAGTTCCACATCGCCGCCAACCTTGTTGGTCTGGAGCCGGCTGGCATAATCCTGCTCGCGATTGACCAGCGTATTGTTATTCATTTGTTTCAATTTCTTCACCAACACTTTACCGGTTCGCGGAAAAAAGTAAACCTTGCGCGGATGCACGTCGTTCAGATCCTCGGCCGTGATGCGAATGTTTTCAGCCTTGAGGTAGTCGCGCACAAACAGGGCATTGCGTTCGCCGACATTGATTGCAATGAAGCCGCGCAGCACATTGCCGCCGCCGAACACCTTGGCTTCGAGATTCTCGCGCCGCGCACCGGCCTTGAGCAAGTCATTGATCAGGATTTCCATCGCATACGTGCCGTAACGCATCGAAGCCGACACCGGGCTGTCCGCATCACCGCCGCCGTCGGGCAGCATGAAATGATTCATCCCGCCCACCCCGGTGACACGGTCGCGAATGCAGGCCGCGACGCAGGAGCCGAGCACCGTCACAATCAACATATCCTTGGCGGTGAAATAGTACTCGCCGGGCAATATCTTTGCGGCGTCGCGGTCAAACGTCCTGTCATAGTAGACGTTCGTCGCGAACTGCTCTTGCAGGGCATTGGTCATAAGGACACCTCCGAAAATCTACTGCGCGTCCCAATCTCGAGCCTGCGATGCTCACCGAGTATCCGGATAGCTCGGCGCTTGCCTGCGCCGATCGTTTCGCAGGCGCGAAGCATGCTTCGCGAAGCCCCTGCTACACCGGCTGCGCTTCTCGGCCCGACATTGGGCGGGGCGGCCATCCGTCGCTCGCGACGATTTTTAGAGATGTCCATCGCTTCCTTTCACGCCTGACGGGACAAGGAAGGCGGCCGCTTGCCGCCGCCCTGCGGGTCCAGTTCGTATACCGTCTTGCCTCGCAATTTGAAGGCATCTGTGACGTACAGGAAATTCTCCGAATGCCCGGCAAACAGCAAACCGTCGGGCTTCATCAGCGGGGCGAACCGGGACAATATCTTGCCCTGCGTCGGCTTGTCGAAATAAATCATCACGTTACGGCAAAAAATCACGTCGTAAGGCCCCGAGACGGGCCAATCGTCCGACAGCAGATTCAATTGCTTGAACGTGACCATTTTCTGCAATTCCGGACGCACCCGCACCAGGCCCTCCTGCTCACCCTTGCCGCGCAGAAAAAAACGCTTGGCCCGCTCCGGCGCCAGTTTTTCCACCCGTTCCATCGGATAGACTCCGCGCGCGCCAACATTCAAGACGTTGGTGTCGATATCGGTGGCGATCACGTGCGCCGGGGGCGTGAGCGTGCCGAATGCCTCACACAGCGTAATCGCAATCGAGTACGGCTCTTCGCCGGTCGAACTGGCCGAGCACCAGACCTCGATCTGCCCGCTCCCCTTGGCCTTCAACTTGGCGACGTGCTCGGCCAGGATGGGAAAATGATGCGCTTCGCGGAAAAACGACGTCAGGTTGGTCGTCAGCGCATTGGTGAAGGCTTCCCATTCGGAGTCGTTGCCGCCGCCCTCAAGCTCGTCGAGATAGGTCACGAACGACGTGATGCCGGTGGCACGCAGGCGCCGCGCCAGGCGGCTATAGACCATTTCCTGCTTGCTTTCGGCCAAGGCAATGCCCGCGCGCCGGTAAATCAAGCTGCGCACACGCTCGAAGTCCCGGATCGTGAACTCGAATTCCTTGATCGAATTGCCCTGCCTTGCTTGTGTCATCCCGCGTTCCCTGACCACGTATCTAAGCGCACCGGCAGTGCTGACCGGTCTTCAAAACTCTTCCCAATCATCGTTATTGGACGGCGCAACCACCGGCGCGCGCGGCGCACGCGTGGCCAACGCCGTGCTGGCCGACGCCGCCGGCTCCTCCTCGGCTTTGGGGGCCGGGGCGGGCGCCGGAGCATAAGCCGCCTGCACCGCCGCACGGCGGCGCGGCGAACGGTCATGCGCGCCGAGCTTGAACACCGATACCGCATCGGCCAGGAGCGCTGCTTGCTCCTGCATGCTCTCCGCCGCGGCCGCCGCCTGTTCGACCAACGCCGCATTCTGTTGCGTCATCTCGTCCATCTGCGCGATAGCCTGATTGACTTCGCCGATGCCTGCACTCTGCTCCTGGCTCGCTGCCGTGATTTCGCTCATGATGTCGGCCACGTGCTGCACCGAGGTCACCATTTCGCCCATGGTCTTGCCGGCCTCATCGACGAGCTTGCTGCCCTGATCGACCTTCTCGACCGAGTTGCCGATCAAGGTCTTGATCTCCTTGGCGGCTCCCGCCGAGCGTTGGGCCAGGTTGCGCACTTCGGCGGCCACCACGGCAAAGCCGCGCCCCTGCTCGCCGGCGCGCGCGGCTTCCACTGCGGCGTTCAGGGCCAGGATATTGGTCTGGAACGCGATGCCGTCGATCACGCCGATGATATCGACAATCTTGCGCGAGCTTTCCTTGATCGAACCCATGGTCGTGACGACCTGTCCCACCACCTTGCCGCCCTTTTGCGCGAATTCCGAAGCTGAAACCACCAACTGATTGGCCTGGCGCGCATTTTCCGCGTTTTGCCGCACGGTGTCCGTCAACTCCTCCATCGAGGAGGCGGTCTCTTCGAGCGAGCTGGCCTGCGATTCGGTGCGCGACGACAAATCACTGTTGCCCGACGCAATTTCCTGCGACGCCGTGGCGATCGCATCCGTTCCGTGGCGCACTTCGCTGACGATCTTCAGCAGGCTGTCGTCCATATCCTTCAAGGCCTGCAACAACTCGCTGATTTCGTCACGCCCCGTCACCGACACGTTCGAATCAAGCTCGCCGGCGGCCACGCGCTGCGCCACCGCGACAGCATCGCGCAAGGGCGTGGTGATGGAACGTGTCAACAGCCAGGAAACGAAGATCGCGACACCGATGATGACAAGGCCGAACACGGACAGCGCCACCGATTCCTTCTGCGCCGAACCAACCACGTCGTCTTGCGTCTTCTTGGCCGAAACCTGGGCCGAATCGATCAGCTTGTCGATTGCCACCATCGATTGCTGCGTCAGCGGGTCGATCTGCTCGGCGATCACCTTGGCCGCACCTTCGCTGTTGAACGCCGCAGCCTGGTCGAGTGCAGCCTTGAACGGCTTGGCGATTTGCCCATCGATGGCGGCGATGTCGCCCATGATCTTGTTATCCGCCTCGGAGAGGCCCAGTGCGCTCAACTTGTCGCGCGCCTCGGCATAGTCCTTTTGCTTGGCCTTGACGACGCCCTGCTCCTTCTGCATCGCGGCGACGTCGGATTGCAAGCCGATGTTGCGCATCGCGATGCCCGACTCCAGTGCGGCCGCCTTCATCTTGGCTGCCAGGATCACCTTGGCGTTGGCGCCGCCGACACCGGCGATCAATTTATCGCGATTGTTCGCACTCAGAACACTGCCAAATACGAGCACGCCAACCAGCGCGAGCAGAATGGCGCCAAAACCTATCCCCAACCGAAAGCCAATCCGCATTCCGCGTAAATTCATAGTCCCCTCCAGATCAAAACCGACATAGGCAGCCGGGGCATTCCTCCACGTGCTTGCTGTGAAGCACTGCTCCCGGCCAGTATATCTCCCAAGTCGCGGAGCCTCGCACTGGTATGCTGGCTCTGTCTCATTTTCGAGTCAATTTGTGAACTACTGTTACCTCTATGAACAACCAATGATCACGGCACCTCTAAAAATCGTAGCGAGCGGCCCAAGGTCGGGCCGAGAAGCGCAGCCGTACGACTGTACGGTGAGCATCGCAGGCCAGAGATTGGGCCGCGCAGTAGATTTTTAGAGGTGTCTCTATGCTGCGGCCTTCTCGATCAGCCCCATGTCGGCAGAAGACATCAGCTTGTCGATATCGATCAAAATCAGCATGCGCTCATCAAGCGTGCCCAGGCCGATCAGGTAATTGCTGTTGAGCCCGCCGCCCATGTCGGGCGCCGTCTTGACCTGTTCCTGCGAGAGCGTGATCACATCCGACACCGAGTCGACCACGATGCCGACCACCCGGCCCAGGATGTTCAGGATAATGACCACGGTAAACTGGTCGTAGGTCGGCTCGCCGAGCTTGAACTTGATGCGCATATCGACGATCGGCACGATCGTGCCGCGCAGGTTGATCACGCCCTTGACGAATTCCGGTGCGGAAGCCACGCGCGTCACGGTTTCGTAGCCGCGTATCTCCTGCACCTTCAGAATATCGATGCCGTATTCTTCCTTGCCGAGCTTGAAGGCGAGAAATTCGCGGCCGGCGCCATCCGCACTTGCCTTGCCGTCTTGTGTGGTTTGCGACATGATCGTGTCCTGTGAAAGAAATGGTTTCGGTAGATGCTACGAATAGATCGATTCGTCGCTCAACTGCCGCGATGAGCGCAAGAGCGCCGCCACATCGATGATCAGCGACACGCCGCCATCGCCTAAGATCGTGGCGCCCGAAATGCCGGTCACCTTGCGATAGTTCGATTCGAGATTCTTGACCACGACCTGCTGCTGCCCCACCAGATCATCGACGAACAGCGCCGCCTTCTTGCCGTCGGATTCAAGGATCACGACGATGCCTTCGGACGGCTCGGTGAAAGTCGGCGTGATGCCGAAAATCTGGTACAGCGGAATCAGCGGCAAATAATCGCCCCGCACCTTGATCACGCGGCCCTGGCCGCTGATCTCCTTGACGTCCGACGCCTCGGGCTGCAGCGATTCGGTAACGTAGCCCAACGGCAGGATATACACCTCTTCGCCGACCTTGATCGACATGCCGTCAAGAATGGCCAGCGTCAGCGGCAGCGAAATCGTGATCGTGGTGCCGAACCCCTTGGCCGAACGGATGTCGATCACGCCGCCCATCGCGGTGATGTTGCGCTTGACCACGTCCATGCCGACGCCGCGTCCCGATACATCGGTCACCACCTCGGCCGTGGAAAAGCCGGGCGCGAAAATCAATTGCCATACGTCGGCGTCGCTCATGTTGTCGGCCACCGGCAAGCCGTTTTCCTTGGCCTTGGCCAGGATGCGCTCGCGATTCAAGCCGCCGCCGTCGTCGGAAACCTCGATGATGATGTTGCCGCCCTGATGGCTGGCTGACAGCGAGAGGCGGCCGATTTCGCCCTTGCCGGCTGCAGCGCGCACCGCCGGGGACTCGATGCCGTGGTCGATGCTGTTGCGCACCAGGTGGGTCAAAGGATCGACGATGCGCTCGATCAAACCCTTGTCCAGTTCGGTGGCCGCGCCGTGCGTGACGAATTCAACTTTCTTGCCGAGTTTGGAAGCCAGATCGCGCACCATGCGCGGAAAGCGCGAGAACACATAGTCCATCGGCATCATGCGGATCGACATCACCGCTTCCTGCAGATCGCGCGTGTTGCGCGTCAATTGGCTGACGCTGTTCAGCAAGCGCTCGTGCAGCATGGGGTCGAGCGTGCTGGTGCGCTGCTCGATCATCGCCTGCGTGATCACCAACTCACCCACCAGGTTGATCAACTGGTCGACCTTTTCCACGCCGACGCGGATCGAACTCGATTCCTGGTTCGAAGCCTGCGACTTGTCGCTTTCGCGCCGGCCCATGTTCTTCTTCTCGGCCAGGGTCACCGGCCCGGCATCGACGACGACTTCCGACACCGGCAGCGGTGCCGGCCCAGTCTCTTTCGGCGCCGGAGTCGGCGCGGGCGGCTGCCCCTCGGCGATGAAGGCGCGCAAATCCTCGATCGGCTCGAAGAAACCGTAACCCAGTTCTTCTTCGCTCTTTTGCGCGGCAGCCGGCGCCGGCGGCAGTGCGGTCTCGGTGATTTTCAAGTCGCCGGGATCGAGGATGAAGGAGCAGATGGCAACAATGTCTTCTTCGCCTTCATCGGTCGCCAGAGTGAGCACCAGGCGCTTGTCGGGCAGCGCCTCCGAACTCAGGCGTCCCAACAGGCCAAGCTCGGCCGACAGCGCCGCGCTGTCGCGCTCGCTCACAGGAGGCAACTCGATGCGGAAGCAGCGCTTGACGTTGGCGAACTTCGCAGAATCGGCCTCCTGGACTTCAGGCGTGACTTCGATGGCCGCGGCCGGTGCCTGCACCGACACCACGCCTTGCGACAATTCCTGCAGCATCATGCGCACATCGGCCACCGCTTCCTGGTCGACCGGTGTGTGCAGGCGATGCCCGTCCAACTGCATCTTGAGGATATCCTTGGCCACCAGGAAGGCATCGACGTGCTCACCGGTCAGCGCCATTTCACCCTTGCGGATGCGGTCGAGCAGGTTTTCCAGCACGTGCGTCACTTCGGTCAGGTCGGTCAGGCCGAACGTGGCCGCACCGCCCTTGATCGAGTGGGCGGCACGAAAAATGGCGTTCAGATCCTCGGTGTCCGGCTCCGAAACAGTCACGGCGAGCAGCAATTTTTCCATTTCGGCGAGCAGCTCCTCTGTCTCGTCGAAAAATACCTGGAAGAACTGACTCATATCAATGGTCATTGGCGAGCTCCATCGTCGTTTCCCTGGGCGAGGCGCATATCCTGCCTAACCGATCACTTTCTTGACCACTTCCGTCAGACGCTGCGGGTCGAACGGCTTGACCAGCCAGCCGTTGGCACCGGCCGCGCGTCCCTTGGCCTTCATTTCATCGCTCGACTCGGTGGTGAGCATGAGAATGGGCACGCGCGCGTAATTGGGCAGCGCACGCAGGGAACGAATCAGCGTCAAGCCATCCATGCGCGGCATGTTTTGATCGGTCAGAACCAGGTCGAACACCTGGCCCTTGGCCTTGTCCAGGCCATCCTGACCGTCCACGGCTTCGGTTACCTGATAGCCCGCCGCACGCAAACTGAAAACGACCATCTGGCGTAGGGAGCCAGAGTCGTCAACCGCCAAAATTGATTTTGCCATCTTTACTCCTGCTGTGATTTCACGTTGCTTGATTCAATAATCATGGTCCGGCGCTAAAAGAGCTCGATGTCGCCGCTCTCCATGTGCGTCTGGCTGACCGCCTTCCACAATACGCTCTCGAGCTTGGCGCTCTGCTCTTCCAGGGCCTTGCTGATTTCGGAGAGCACGGCAACCACTTCCTCCTGCTCGGACTCGGGCAGCATCTCCGCGCTGCTCGAACCAACCGCGCCCAGCACGTCGCGCAGGCCTGCGATGCGGCGCACGGTGCGGCCGATCAGTTGGCTCGTCATGTCCTGAAATTGCAGCCCGGTCACCGCCGCATTGATGTTTTGCGCGACCTCGTCCTGCAAGGCCTTGATCCGTTCCTGCGATTCCGGTGTGGCCGCCGTGCCCGAGAGCAGCATGTCGATCAGCTCTTTCTGCGTCACGATCCCTTCATGGATCGCCATGAAACTCGCGCCGAGCTTCTCGATCGCCTCGGACAACAGATAGGTCGTCTGCACCAGATCGGTTTCGACTTCCGTCAAATGCTGGTTGCCGTGGTCGGACAAACTGGTCAAGAGGCGTTTGACCTGTGAGCCCAATAAATTTTTTTTCGTCATGAAAAATGCCCTGCCAGTCGTCGATCCTGCAAAGGTACTGCTGGTCCCTTCCCCTGACTACTTCTTGGGCGCAGCGGCCGGCGCCGAAGCCGCCGCCGGCGGTGCTGCTGCCGGCACACCCAATTCCTGCGCAGCCTCATCCTGGTTGGCGACGTCGATCTTGGCGCCTTCCTTGGTGATGGCTTCTTCCGCCTTCTTGTTCATCACAATGATGCTGATGCGGCGATTGATGGGATCGGACGGATCGTCCTTGTTCAGCGGCACCGCCGACGACAATCCCACAACACGCAACACCTTGGTTTCATCCATGCCGCCGGCAACCAGCGCGCGCCGCGAGGCGTTGGCGCGATCGGCCGACAGTTCCCAATTGCTGTATCCCTTCTCGCCGCCCGAAAACGGCGTCGCATCGGTATGCCCGGACAGGCTGATCTTGTTCGGGATGCCATTCAACAAACGACCGATTTCGAGCAGGATTTCCCTAGTGTAAGGCTGCAACTCGGCTTTCGCCAAGGCAAACATCGGCCGATTTTGTTCATCGACGATCTGGATGCGCAATCCGTCCGTTGTTATATCGATCAGAAGCTGGTTCTTGTATTGTTTGAGCGTCGGGCTGTTTTCGATGGCCGTATCGATGCGCTGCTTGAGCGCCTGAAGCTGCGCCTGTTCCATGCGCGCCATTTCGGCCTGCGCCGCCTTCAGGTTGTATGTTTTGCGGCTCTTTTCGCGGTCGTCGGATTTCTTGATCTGGCCGACAGAACGCGTCAAGTCGCGCCCGCCGCCCTGAATCACGCTGGAGCTGTCGCCGCTGCCGGAACCACCGGCCATGGCCACCTTCAAGGGGGTCTGGAAGTAGTCGGCGATCCCCTGCAAATCGCCCTTGGTGGTCGAGCCAAGCAGCCACATCAAGAGGAAAAACGCCATCATGGCCGTCACAAAGTCGGCATAAGCGATCTTCCAGGCGCCGCCATGGCCACCGCCGCCGCCTTTCTTGATGCGTTTGACAATAATCGGGCGGAGTCCGTCGTCAGCCATAATTTATCCGCTTAATTTGCCCGCCTATGCCGGTGGTCGAAGTCTTTATCACAAATGCATCACGGAACCGCATGGCTGACGCCAAACCCGAACGCCGCCGATGCATCTTCATCATATGCCCGTTTACTTGCTCTTGGATTGCTTGATGTGCTCTTCCAGCTCGGTAAACGACGGGCGTTCCGTGGAAAACAACACCTTGCGCCCGAACTCCACGGCCAAGGCCGGCGCATAACCGTTCAGGCTGGCCAGCAAGGTCACCTTCACGCACTGGAAAACCTTGGAAGATTCGTGCAACTTCTGCTCCAGCACACCGGCCAGGGGGCCGACGAAACCGTAGGACAATAGGATACCGAGGAAGGTGCCGACCAAGGCGTCGGCAATGAGCAGGCCGAGTTCGGCCGGCGGCAGCCCGACCGAGGCCATCGTGTGCACCACGCCCATCACCGCCGCCACGATGCCGAACGCCGGCATGCCGTCACCAAGCTTGGCGATGCAATGCACCGGCACCTCGCCCTCGGCATGATGCGTCTCGATTTCGTTGTCCATCAGGTTTTCGATCTGGAACGCATCCATGTTGCCCGACACCATGAGGCGCAGATAGTCGGTCATGAATTCGACCACGTGGTGATCGGCCAGCACGGCCGGATACTTGGAAAAGATCGCGCTTTCGCCCGGGGCTTCGATATCGCCTTCGATCGACATCAAGCCCTCCTTGCGCACCTTGCTCAAGACTTCGAACTGCAAAGTCATGAGTTCCATGTACATGGCCTTGGTGTAATGCGAGCCCTTGAGAACGGTGGGCAGCGCCTTGAGCGTCGCCTTAATGGCCTTGCCGTTGTTGCCGACGAAAAAAGAGCCGCTGGCGGCCCCCGCAATCATCAGCAATTCGATGGGTTGCAACAATGCGCCCAGATGACCGCCTTCGAGCATAAAACCGCCGAAGACGCAGGCCAACACCACCACATATCCGATGATGACTAACAAGTGTCCTATCTCCTGAGTAGTAAAGGTCTCGCCCTCGGGCTACGCCCCTGTGCGCCACGCTTTGTTATCTGTCTTGATTTCAGGATTTAACCACGCATCTTTCGCCAAGGTAATGGGCGAAACGTCAACGATAGTCAAATCGGTTCACTTGCACAAGCTCACTTGAACAATATTTCTGAAGCTAAAACGACACTACGGCAACACTGTTCAATTACTTGAGGAAACTTTGGTTAAATGTAACACACGTACAGAGCGGATTACATGCGCCAGCCATGCAGAATTCTGCCGTCATGCGGCGAACTGTTGGTGATTTGCGACTCTACGCCGGGAATGGCAAATTCGTAACTGAGCAAGAGTGTGCCGGGGCGCATTTCGGCACGCGCCTTGGCCCACAACCCCGGCATGGCCGCAGGCGAAAGATAGGCAAACACCACGTCATACTCGGTGAAGTCAAGTCGCTGATAGTCGCCATGCAAGATACGCCCCCCGCCGGCGCTTGCCGCATTGATGAATTTCGCAACCCCGTAGGGCAAGGGCGCCAGTTCCACCCCGACCACCGCGCAATCGGGGCGAAGCCGCGCCAGATGCCGCACCATGCCGCCAAACCCGCAACCGATATCGACGATACGCAAGGGCCCCGGCGGCAAGATGGCGGCGACGGCATGCCAGCCTGCCGGCCCGGAAGGATAGTAAGGCACCTGGGTACGGTAAGCGCCCCAATACAGCACCAGCAACACCAGGAAACCGGCGAGATAAACGGCCGGCGGCAACTGCAGCGCGGCCGCCGCAAAAAGCAGCGGCACAAAGGCAAATTGGATCAACAGCCACCACGAGGCCAGACCGATCCAGCGCGACAGCAGGGCCGCGACCACGCCTTGCGCCAGCACGATGACAATGATGGGAAACGCCACACCGGCCAGGCGGGCCAGCGCAACGGCGGCGCCCACGACCAGCAGCAGGGACAGGATTTGCATGCCCAATGCGCGTATTGCAGGCAGCCGCACGAATGATCGCGGTGCCGGACCGTTCTGTTGCATCCCTCCCCCTATGGCATGGCTGGCATAGAGTGTACCAGCACTGCACTGTCGCAAAGAAAAACGGCGACGTGCAAGGCACGCCGCCGTTGATCGATCAAGCTATCGGTTATCAGGTCAATCAGGCCATCGCCATCGACATGCCCGGCGCCTGCGCCACCGGACGATAACGCAATTCGGCTTCCGCCTTGGCTTTCTTGGTCTTGCCGGCGCGCGAAGGCAGGTGGCACAGCCCGCAAGTATAGTGATCGTGCAGATCGAGGCGATGCACCACGAAGTTGCCGCCGCATGCGGTGCAGGCTGTCGTCGTCAGCATCTTGCTTTCGAAAAAGCGCACCAGGGTCCAGGCGCGCGTCAGCGACAGCACAGGTTCACCGTCGGTGCCGGGTTCGGCCTGTTCCAGATAGAGCTTGTAGGCCTTCATGACCGCTTCAATGCCCTTGATCTTCGCATTGTCGAGCAGATAGTTATAAATGCCCATGAACAGCGAAGAATGGATGTTGGGCTGCCAGGTGATGAACCAGTCTGTCGAAAACGGCAGCATGCCCTTGGGCGGCGAGACGCCCTTCAATTCCTTGTACAGCTTCAAGAGCCGCTCGCGCGACAGCGACGTTTCCGTCTCGAGCAATTGAAGGCGGGCACCCAGCTTGATCAACTCCATCGCCAACTGGATTTCCTGGGCTTCGTTCACTACGCTTTTCTTGGTCATGGCGCGCTCCGCATTCCGGTTCGACAGGGTTCGACAGATCAGGCGACTTCTTCGGCAGCCTGGCCGGCCATCAGGATGGCGGCGTGCGAATGGGCCAGGCCGCGTTCCTTGTTGTAGTTGGTCAGCATGCCGAGGATGGTGCCGTCGTCGAAGCGGAAACGCGCGAGCATCATGTTGGTACCGGCGAGCTTCAGAATTTGCGCGTTGCTCATGCCTTCGATCAAGTCAGCGACGTCGCTGCTGATGCCCAGGCGAAAGATTGCGGTAGCCTTGTCGGCACGAATCATCTGTTGTGCAAGCATCAAGTAACCCAGGTTGGCGTCACGGATCTCTGCAATCATGTCGTTCGTATTCATGGTGAAACTCCAGTCCGGTGAATGCGGGCGGGAATAAAATGCGCGCCCAGTGATTGCATTCTGGACGGTGGAACCAAGGGAGCAAATAGGCAATACGCGGTTTTTCGCATAAGAGACGCGCGTAGGCCACCTGTAGGCGTTTGTCTTACAAACGTCAGGCGGCCGATACTTTGAGGCAACTTGAATGCCTCGGAACTGGCTTGCTGCTTGGGTTTCCGGCGATCAGGCTTTTTTGCTTGCCTGCGGAAAATGTCCTTACAGCAATGTTTAATACGAGAACTTTTTTAGAACTTTTTTCTTCAAAAACTCGAAAAAACCCGGAAAAGCCGTTGCGCGGACACAACCAAAACACTTCCGGACATCTTCTACAAACCGTCTACGGCACGATTTTTGGAAACTTTAGGGTTTTTGCGAAAAATTTTTAAATTTTTTTCGCACCCCGCCACATCTAGATCTGGTTACGACCGGGACGGCGGAAACTTTAGGGAAAAGTCGAAAAATTTTTGCTATTTTCCGATATTTTTGTGGATTTTAATATTAAAAATACAATTTTCCAGCAAAATAATTGCCAAATCATGCTTTATTTATAATTCTGGATTGCAATTCGGCGCCGGACTTGCGTAGGCCAAGTGTACAAAATTACTTGAACGCAATATTAATATTGCGATTTTGAAAATATGATCCGGCTTGATCCGGCGATCAAGCAGTCGTCCACGCGCCATCCCGATAAACCTGGACGTCATCGAGATACACGGCTTTGGTGATTGCAAAAACGTCGACGTGATAACGCGCTTCCTTGCGCCGAATGCCCGGCTTGCTATAGACCCCGTGCTTGGCGCCTAGCGAGAGATGAATGCCGCACATGCGCTCGTAGGTGCCAACATCGCTGACAAAGCGCTCAACCGAAAACGCGCGGTTCAAGCCAAAACCCAGTTCGCGCAGCCAGACCTCGCCCTCGTCGGCACGAATCTTGGCCAGCACGGCGTCGAACGCCGGCGTCGAATCGATCGCCTCGACCACCCTGCCCTGTTCCACGACCAATGTAATCGGCTGCTCCGGCCGGTTGGCGGCAAACGCGGTATCACCAAACACGCCGATGCGCACGCGTCCGTTGACCGCTTCCAGATCCCGCGCCTCGGTGAACACTTCGCCGATGGGGAATTGGCCGCCGACATTGTTCATGCCTTCATAGTCGCCGACGTTGAGCTTGGCGTCTTCCAGCGGCGAATCGAACACCAGTTGCGCGCCATCGCTGTCGACCACGGCGCGGCGGGCGCGGTCGATGCGCTCTTTCAAGGCTTTGCCGACCTCGCGGTAATATACCGGATCGTAAGCAAGCGAATCGAGGTAATACAAGGCCTCCACGCCCGGCATGCGCGACAGGTGCACATGCTCGACGACTTTCAGGCCGCGCTTGAACAATTCGACACGCAAGCGATAGGCATCGAGGCGAAAGCCCGTGGTCTGGATCAGCACCACCAGATCTTGTGGCGCAAGCGTCTCGAACGCCGCCATCACATCGTCGGGTTCAACTGTATCGAAATCGATGAAACGCGCGGTGGGCAGCGCCTGGCGGTAGGCATGTTCCAGCGTGGCAGCGAGATCGCAGCGCCTGTCGAACACCACCAAGGCTGCGTGTGCATCGTCATGCATCACGGCCAGCCGCACGATGTCGCGTACGTGACGTTCCGCATCAAGGACAGCTTGACCGCCTATGCTGCCGAACGCCGCGCTCATGCCAACGTTCACACCAATGTACCCAACGCCTGCTCGATATCGGCAATCAGGTCGTCCGTGTCTTCGAGGCCGATATTGAAGCGCACCAGGCTACCCCGCTCCTTCCAGTCCTTGCGGATGCTGGCCATGTGATAAGGCACGCACAGGCTGTGCGCGCCGCCCCAGGAAAAGCCGATCTTGAACAGCTTCAGGCTATCGACGAAACGGTCGGTCTGTTGCTCGCCATAGCGCGCATCGAAAATGACGGAAAACAGACCGCCGGCGCCGTGAAAATCGCGCTTCCAGGTTGCGTGTCCGGGGCAATCTGGCATGGCCGGATGCAACACCTTCGCGATCTCGGGCCGCGCCTTGAGCCAGTGCGCGACCTTGCGTGCCGAAGCATCATGCGCGTCGAAGCGCAGCTTGAGGCTGGAGAGGCTGCGCGACACCAGATAGGCATCGTCAAAGCTCACGCCCTGCCCCATGCGCATATGCGCCGCCATGATCTTCTGGTTCAGCGCATCGTCGCGCGTGATCAACGCGCCCATCAAAATGTCCGAGCCGCCCGACTGGTACTTGGTCAAGGCCTGCATCACGATATCGACACCGAGGTCGAAGGCGCGCAAGGCAATGCCGGCCGACCAGGTATTGTCGAGCGCCACAGGCACGCCGCGCGCACGCGCCGCCGCGCAGATCGCAGGCAGATCGGGCACTTCCATCGAAATCGAACCCGGCGCCTCGGTCCAGATCAGGCGCGTATTGTCGCGGATCAGCGCGGCGATGCCGGCACCGATCAGCGGATCATAATAATCGACCGCCACGCCGTAATCGCGCGACAGCCAGGCCGCCAGTTCGCGATTCGGGTTATAGGCATTGTCGGGGATCAGCAAATGGTCGCCCGACTTGAGGAAAGCGAAATTGACGATGGCCAGCGCACTCAAGCCGCTGCCGGTCAACGCGCAATGATTGCCGCCCTCGATCTCGGCCAGCCGCGCTTCGAGCGTGAACGTGGTCGGCGTGCCGTGCAAGCCATAGGTGTAGCCGGTCTTGTGCTGCCACTGGCGGCCGCGCATCGCGGCCACATTGTCGAACACGACGGTCGAAGCATAATGGATCGCCGTCTGCAGCGCGGAAAAGCCTTCCGGTGCGCGGTAGTCGCTATGCACCAGCCGCGTTTGCAGCGACTTTTCTTTTTCACTCATGGGCACCTCTAAAAATCGTAGCGAGCGGACCAAGGTCGGGCCGAGAAGCGCAACCGTACGACTGTACGGTGAGCATCGCAGGCTTGAGATTGGCCCGCGCAGTAGATTTTCAGAGGTGCCCTCATCATGCCTGCGCCCACAGGTCGTGCGCATCAGACGCCGTCACTTTCACGTCGACGAATTCGCCGACCTTCAGCTTCAAGTGCGGCTCGTAAGGCGCCTTGACATAGACCACGCCATCGATCTCGGGCGCATCGGCCGAGGTACGGCCCACGCCGCCGCCATTGCGTTCAACCTCGTCAATCAGCACGCGCAGGGTCTTGCCGACCTTGGCCTGCAGGCGCTTCTTCGAAATCTCTTCCTGTAATTGCATGACGCGGCCACGGCGCTCTTCGCGCAACTCTTCCGGCACGGGATTGTCGAGCGCGTTGGCGGTCGCCCCTTCCACCGGCGAATAGGCGAAGCAGCCCAGACGATCAATCTCGGCTTCCTTCAGAAAGTCCAAGAGATATTCAAACTCGGCCTCGGTCTCGCCGGGAAAGCCGGCGATGAAAGTCGAACGGATCGTGATGTCCGGGCACATGGCGCGCCAGGCGCGGATGCGCTCGATATTCTTTTCGCCCGAGGCCGGGCGCTTCATGCGCTTCAACACGTCCGGGTGCGCATGCTGCAGCGGCACATCAAGATAAGGCAGCACGCGGCCATCAGCCATCATCGGGATCACATCGTCCACGTGCGGATAGGGATAGACATAATGCAGGCGCACCCAGGCGCCATATTGCGCGGCCAGCTCGCCTAAAGCTCCCACCAGTTGCGTCATATGGGTCTTGACCGGCTTGCCGTTCCAGAAACCCATGCGGAACTTGACGTCCACGCCATAGGCGCTAGTGTCTTGCGAAATCACCAACAATTCCTTGACCCCAGCCTTGAACAGGTTTTCCGCCTCCAGCATCACGTCGGCAATCGGGCGCGACACCAAGTCGCCGCGCATCGAGGGAATGATGCAGAAACTGCAACGATGGTTGCAGCCTTCGGAAATCTTGAGGTAGGCAAAATGCTTGGGCGTCAGCTTGATGCCCTGCGCCGGCACCAGGTCGGCAAACGGGTCGTGCGGCTTCGGCACATATTTATGCACTGCATCCATTACCTCGCCCAGCGCATGCGGCCCGGTCACGGCCAGCACCTTGGGATGGACCTTCTGGATGATGTCGTCGCCGGCCGCATCCTTCTTGGCGCCCAGGCAACCAGTCACGATCACCTTGCCGTTTTCGTTCAGCGCCTCGCCGATGGCGTCGAGCGATTCCTGCACGGCGGCGTCGATGAAGCCGCAGGTGTTGACGATGACAAGGTCGGCCCCGTCATAACTCTTGGCCGTGTCGTAGCCTTCGGCACGCAGTTGGGTGAGGATTTGTTCGGAATCGACCAGGGCTTTGGGGCAGCCGAGGGAGACGAAGCCGATTTTGGGGTTGGCGGTTGCAGCGTTGGACATGGCGGGGAAACTCTATTCACGAATCCGCTATTTTACCTGGGGGTGTGCGGAATTTTGTGTAAACGGGTTTCCGTTTAGACCGAAGTCATCCGTTCTTCAAACTGAATCGTGAAGCGGTTCAGTGCCCCTTTCCAGTCCCGCAGCGGCATCGTCCATTTCTTGCTGATGTTGTTGAGCGCCAGGTAAAACAGCTTGCTGGCAGCCTCATCGGTCGGAAATGAACTGCGGGTTTTGATGATTTTCCGCAGGCTCATGTTAATCGATTCGATAGCATTGGTGGTGTAAATCACCTTGCGGATTTCCGGTGGGTAGTCGAAGAACGGTATGATTCGCGCCCAGTTGCGCCGCCAGGACTGGCCGATCGACTGATATTGCTTATCCCACTTGAGCTCGAAT
>FTKD01001932.1_pt1 | contig 93809 bp, 74 predicted proteins | sample 1658191 | NCBI WGS metagenome assembly FTKD01 (sample SAMEA3914808, study PRJEB12502) | metagenome | biome: forest; material: soil | place: Canada | collected 2011-08-03 | depth 0.3 m
CCGGTATTCAAGTACAGGTTGCGGTAGCGGGTCTTGCCTATGTAGGGAATGTTCGATGGCGTCAGGGGGCGCAGGCCTGCCCAATAGACGGGGTCGTCGAAATCGCATGCGTCGGGAAACAGTTCACGCGTGCGGCGCGTGATCGCGGCGCAGCGCGTGGGATTCAATTCCCGCGTATAGCCGTTCAACTCGCAAGTGCCGGCCACGCGCAAGCGGTCGCCCAGGCGCGAAATCACCAGCTTGTAGCCGTCGTCGGTCAGCGAAACCGTCGGTGCCGCGGCCGGGTCGGTCACGCGATAGGTGGCCGAGTAACCCTTGCCGGGGTAGATCATCAGATCGATGCCGAGCGGCTGCAATAGCGGCGCGGAAAAGCTGCCCGCTGCCATGACAAAGGCGTCCGCATGCAACACCTGGTGCCGGCCTGCGTCGTCGATCACTTCCACGCCGCTGATTTTCGCGTCGCGGCCGCTGCCCTCTTGCAGCAGCCGCGTAACCGTGGTGTTGAAGCGGAAGGTGACGCCGGCTTGCTCGGCCGCCCGTGCCAGGCCGCTGGTGAATTTGTAGACGTCGCCCGATTCGTCGCTTGCCGTGAAGTCGCCGCCGACGATCTTGTCGCGCATGGCAGCGAGCGCCGGTTCGATGCGCACCACTTCGTCGGCAGAGATCGATTCGCGCGGGCAGCCCAGTTCGCGCATCAATTGCGCCGCCGGCAGGGAGTGTTCGAATTCGCGGGCATCGGTGTAAAAATGCAGGATGCCGCGCGTCAGTTGATCGTATTCGATCCCCGCATCGTTGCGCAGCGCCTGCAGGGTTTGCCTGCTGTACTCGGCGATGGCGACGATCTGGCGGATGTTGTGTGCCGTGCGTGCGGGCGTGCATTCGCGCAGGAAGTGCATGCCCCATTTCCATTGCAACCATTCCGGGCGGAAGCGATAGAGCAGCGGCGCATCTTCGCGACCCAGCCACTTCAGGACCTTTAGCGGGGCGGAAGGATTGGCCCAGGGCTCTGCATGCGATACCGAAATCTGGCAGCCATTGGCGAAGCTGGTTTCCTGTGCTGCGCCGTTGGCGCGTTCAACGACCACGACTTCGTGGCCGGCCTTGTGCAGAAACCACGCCGATGCGGTGCCGATGATTCCCGAACCCAATACGATGACTTTCATGACGATTCCCCTGCTTCAGATAACGCCATTGTAGAAAGTTTCGTTTTTTTCAGGCGATCAACAACGAGATAAATATTTCGATATTCTTGCGCGTAAGCGAGGTATATGTGCAATTGCGAAAGTATTTTTGAAATTCTTTATTTTTTCGTAAATTGCATATTGGAGATTTCCCGATGCACTGCCTGGGCAATGACGCTCTCCAATGTGGCGCGCAGATTCTGTTTCACTTCGTTGGCCATGGTCTCAACCGACATCTGCAACACGTCGGCCAAGGCATCGCGCACGCGGTCTTCGATTTCGACTTCGACGCGTGCCATCACTTCACCGAGGATGCGCCCGCCGATCTTGCGCTCAAGGCGGTTCCATTCTTCGGTCAGCCAACCGTCGATCAGCGGCACGTCAACCACTTCGGGGCGCGGCACGGGCTTGGCGCTGGCGGCCAGAACTCTGGCAGGGGCGACGAAGTCATCGTCGCCTGCAATCACTTCCGTCAATACCGGAATGCCGGCGTCCAGTGAAGACTTGGTCATTTCTCTTCTGCCACGATATGAGTCAACGGGTAGCCGCGTTGCTGGTAAAAACGATAGCGCTCGCGCCCTGCGGCCACTTCGGCGGAGTCGGTCGAGACGATCTCGAACATGCGCTCGAACTGGGCGAAATTTCCCGGCGTCTTCGCTGCGAGGTTGATCAGGATCTGGCTGTGCGGCAGGGCAGCTTCATCGTTTGCCGTCAGGAGCACGGGCGTATGGGCAGCATTGGGATCGTCGGCCATCACATGCGGCAGGAATTCCTGTTCGGCAAAGGTCCACAGCAACTCGTCAAGCGCGCGCAATTCGGTTCTATCGTCGGAAAACAGCACCACGTTGCAATTGGCCGCGCGTGCCTTGCGCACCAGGACACAGGCATAGCCTAGCTTGTTGGTTACGTTGCTGCGGAAATCGATTTGCGTCATGCGGTGCGAACAACCCCGTCAGAAATGGAAACCCGGCTGGCTGCTGGCCGGTTGCTGTGCCGGGGCCGGCGCCGGGGTCGGGGTCGGCGCGGGAGACGGTGCGGCTTTCTCTTCGGCCTTGGGTGCCGCGGCAACCAAGGGTTCGGCCGGTGGATTCTTGTGCGACTTGGGCATCTTGTTGCTGATCGGGTAGTTGGCCGTCGTCAACGCGCTCTGCCACTGGTCGGGAAAGAAGCCCGTCTGCTTATTCTTGCCCACAGCCAATGCAGGCAAGCCAGTGCTGCCGTTCAGCTTTGTCAATTGATTTACGTCATCGTTGCTGTTGACGGTCTTTTCCGCAAACGGGATGCCGCGGTCATTCAACAGCTTGCGGCCGAGGTCGCAGGGCTCGCAATCGGCTCGGGTGTAAAGGACAACCGGATTGCTCTTGGCGGCGTTGGCCAGCTCGTATGGCAGGTCGTCGTTCGAGGATGTCCCGCCAAAGGATTTCTTTTCCACTTTGGTGGCCGTCGATGGCGGCGGCTTGTCGGTATAGCTTACCGTGCCGTCGGGCGCGACCCATTTATACATTTGCTGCGCGCCGGCGGACGCGCACAGCAGTGCAAGAACGAGAGGGGCAAGTCGCTTGGCATTCATGCATTCACCTTGGTTGGATTTCGTTTCCGATTGTAAATTATTACGCAATCGTACTGTAACAACACTGTCATCGCTTCGCAATCGCGAATTCAAGATTTTAGGCCGCCATGCCGCTATGGCGCAGCAGGGCGTCGATTTTCGGCTCCCGGCCGCGGAATGCCTTGAACGATTCGAGTGCCGGCCGCGAACCACCCACGGCCAGTACTTCGCGTTGGAACCGGCTGCCGACTTCGAACGAGAGGACGTTGCCGCTGGCGGCACCGGCTTCTTCAAAGGCGGCATAGGCGTCCGCAGACAGGACTTCGGCCCACTTGTAACTATAATAGCCCGCCGCATAGCCGCCGGCAAAGATGTGGGAAAACGAGGTCTGGAAGCGGTTGAAGGCCGGAGGCTTCAGCACGGCAACCCGGTCGCGCACGCCGTCGAGCAATTGTTGGACCGTCTCTTTGCTTCCGGGTTCGTAGTCATAGTGCAGGTGCATGTCGAACAGCGAGAACTCGACCTGACGCAGCGTCTGCATGCCGGACTGGAAATTCTTGGCCGCAATCATTTTGTCGAACAGCGCGCGCGGCAGCGGTTCGCCGGTATCGACGTGCGCCGTCATGTGCTCCAGCACATCCCATTCCCAGCAGAAGTTTTCCATGAACTGCGAGGGCAACTCCACCGCATCCCATTCCACACCGGAAATGCCTGAGACAGCGAGGTCATCCACGCGCGTGAGCATGTGATGCAAACCATGGCCGAATTCATGAAACAAGGTGATGACGTCGTCGTGCGTGAAGAGCGCGGGCCTGGTCTTGCCGTCGATCGCGGCCGGCTCGGTGAAATTGCATACCAGGTAGGCGACCGGGGTCTGGGTATGTGACGCTGCGGCCGAATGCAGACGGCGGCGTTCGCGTGCGCCATCCATCCAGGCGCCGCCGCGCTTGCTGCTGCGGGCGTAGAGATCGAGGTAGAACTGGCCGACCAGTTGGCCGTCGCGTTCGATGCGGAAAAACTTGACGTCGGGGTGCCAGGCGGTAGCGTGATCGGTTTTGATGGTGACGCCGTAGAGCGTCTGGATCACACGGAACAGACCTTCGACCACTTTGGGTTCGGGGAAGTATTGCTTCAGTTCCTGGTCGGAAAAGGCGTAGCGTTCTTCGCGCAGCTTTTCCGACGCATAGGTCGTGTCCCAGGCTTCCAGTTGTCCCAGGCCGAGGCGCTCGCGCGCGAACGCGCGCAGCTCGGCCAGGTCTTTTTCGGCAAACGGCCGGGCGCGTTGCGCCAGGTCTTCCAGGAATGCAATGACTTGCGCCGGCGTCTCGGCCATCTTGGTCACGAGCGAGACTTCGGCGAAGTTCTTGTAGCCCAGCAAGCTCGCTTCCTCGTCGCGCAGCTTGAGCAATTCGACGATGTTGCCGCTGTTGTCCCATTCCGCCTTGGCACCGAGTTCGGATGCCTTGGTGGCGTTGGCGCGATAGATTTGCTCGCGCAGCTTGCGCGAATCGGCGTATTGCAGCAGCGGGAAGTAGGAGGGGAAGTGCAACGTGAATTTGTAGCCTGCCTTGCCGTCCTTTTCGGCAGCGGCGCGTGCAGCCAACTTCACGTCATCGGGCAAGCCGGCCAGTTCGACTTCGTCTTCCACGAACAGGCCGTAGTCGTTGGTCGCGTCGAGCACGTTTTCCGAGAATTTGGTGCCCAGTGCCGCTTGCGCCTCCTGGATTTCGGCGTAGCGCTCCTTCTTGTCTTGCGGCAATTCGGCACCGGAGAGGCGGAAATCGCGGATGGCGTTGTCCACGATGCGCTGGCGCGTGGCAGAAAGCGCGGCGAATTCGGAACCGTCGCGCAAAGCCTTGTACTTGTCGAACAGCGCCAGATTTTGCCCCAGCTCGGTCCAGAATTCGGTGAGCTTGGGCTGGTTGTCGTTGTAGGTCGCGCGCAGTTCCGGCGTATCGACCACGGCGTTCAAGTGACTGACCACGCCCCAGGCCCGCGATAGGCGTTCGGTGGCGCTTTCCAGCGGCTCGACGAACCCGTCCCAGGTGGCAGGGGTGTCGGGCGACTCCAGCTTGGCCACGGCGGCGCGGTTCTCCGCCAGCAGGGATTCGATGGCAGGCGTGACGTGTTCCGGCTTGACCGCGTCAAAGCGTGTCAGGCCGGAAAAGTCGAGCAATGGATTGTCAGTTTGCATTACATCCTTTCAGCGGATTCGATGGTGTTGACCAGGAGCATGGTAATGGTCATGGGGCCGACGCCGCCCGGCACCGGCGTGATGTGACCAGCCACTTCCTTGACACGGTCGAAATCGACGTCGCCGCACAGCTTGCCTTCGTCGTCGCGGTTCATGCCGACGTCGATCACAATGGCGCCCGGCTTGACCATGTCGGCGGTCACGGTGTTGCGCCGGCCCACCGCGGCCACCACCACGTCGGCTTGCCGCGTGTGATAGCCCAGGTCCGGCGTCGCGCTATGGCAGATGGTGACGGTAGCGTTGGCTTGCAAGAGCAAGAGGCCCATCGGTTTGCCGACGGTATTGCTGCGGCCGATCACGACGGCATGCTTGCCGCGCAGGCTGGTGCCCGTGCTTTCGATCAACTTCATGCAACCGTAGGGTGTGCAGGGGCGGAAGCCCGGCAGGCCGGCCACGAGTTCGCCGGCGGAGAGGACCGAGTAGCCGTCGACGTCCTTGGCGGTGGAGATGGCGGCGATCACTTTTTGCGGATCGATGTGCTTGGGCAGGGGCATCTGCACCAGGATGCCGTGTACGGCCGGGTCGGCATTCAAGGCTGCGATGCGTGCCAGGAGGTCGGCTTCGGAAAGCGTGGCGTCGTATTTGTCGAAAATCGAATGGATGCCGGTGTCGGCGCAAGCCTTGATCTTGTTCCTCACGTAGACCTGGCTGGCCGGATCCTCACCGACCAGGATCACGGCCAGGCCGGGTTGCCTGCCCTTGGCGGTCAAGGCGGCGGCGCGCTGGGTCACTTCGGCACGCATTTGTTGGGACAGTTGGGTACCGCTGATCAGATGTGCAGTCATGGGAGGCGTGGGAGGGAAGTCAAAGCAGAATTATAAGGCGCGCGCGACACATTTATGGTCTGGGCGAGGCATTTTGCTTGCAGATAATTTTCACAATATGAAATCACATGTCATAATTTGAAAACTCAAAAAAATGCTGTTAGAATCCTTTACCTAATTTTTAAAATTGTTCCACAATGCCAGTCCGCGACATTAGCAGCCTGTTGGACCTAAATGAATCGGCTGCAAAAACGCCTGAGCGGCCCATATTTCACCAAATTTGTTGATCGATAGAACACCGCTATCGACACAAAAATTTGGCAAAATCTGACCTCGCTCAGCCATTTTTTCGCTTCGATTCTTTAGGTCCAACAGGCTGCAAACCGTGCGGGATAGGCATGTCAACGCAGATTTCATAGGAGACGCACCATGTCAGCCCAGCTCGACCAGGTCATGGCCCAGGCCGCCAACGACCCCGATGTGATGGAAACCAAGGAGTGGCTCGACGCGCTCGAAGCCGTCATCGAAAAGGAAGGGCCGGAGCGCGCGCATTACCTGATGGAGCGCATGGTCGACCTGGCGCGCCGCCGCGGCGCCCACATCCCGTTTTCCAGCAATACCGCTTACGTCAACACCATCCCCGCCCATCTCGGCGAACATTGTCCCGGCAATCTCGAAATCGAAGAGCGCCTGCGCTCCTGGATGCGCTGGAACGCCATGGCCATGGTGGTCAAGGCCAATCGCCTCGATGGCGATCTGGGAGGGCACCTGTCCAGCTTCGCTTCGCTGGCCAACATGCTGGGCATCGGCTTCAACCATTTCTGGCATGCGCCCACCGCCGACCACGGCGGCGACTTGCTGTATATCCAGGGCCATTCCTCGCCCGGCATCTATGCCCGCGCCTTTCTTGAAGGCCGTTTGTCGGAAGACCAGCTGCTGCATTTCCGCCGTGAAGTCGATGGCAAGGGTTTGTCTTCCTATCCGCACCCGAAGCTGATGCCCAGCTTTTGGCAATTTCCGACCGTCTCGATGGGCTTGGGCCCGCTGATGGCGATCTACCAGGCGCGCTTCCTGAAATACCTGCACGCGCGCAATATCGCCGATACCGAAAAACGCAAGGTTTGGGCCTTCTGCGGCGACGGCGAGATGGATGAGCCGGAATCGATGGGCGCCATCGGCATGGCAGGGCGCGAGCAGCTCGACAATCTCGTCATCGTCGTCAATTGCAACTTGCAGCGTCTGGACGGGCCGGTGCGCGGCAACGGCAAGATCATTCAGGAGCTGGAATCGGATTTCCGCGGGGCCGGCTGGAACGTGGTCAAGGTCATCTGGGGCAGCGGCTGGGACGAATTGCTGGCCAAGGACAAGGAAGGCATCCTGCAGCGCGTGATGATGGAAACCGTCGATGGCGAATACCAGAATTACAAGGCCAAGGATGGCGCATTTGTGCGCAAGCATTTCTTCGGCAAGCATCCCAAGTTGCTGGAAATGGTCAGCAAGATGTCGGATGACGACATCTGGCGCCTGACGCGCGGCGGTCACGATCCGCATAAGATCTACGCCGCATTCAAGGTCGCGCAAGAGCACAAGGGCCAACCCACCGTTTTGTTGGTCAAGAGCATCAAGGGCTATGGCTTCGGCAAGTCCGGTGAAGCGCGCAACACGGCGCACAATACGAAGAAGCTGGACGACGAGGCGATCAAGGCCATGCGCGACCGCTTCCAGTTGCCGATTCCCGACGACAAGCTGCCCGAGATTCCGTTCTTCAAGCCGTCCGACGATACGCCGGAAATGCAATACCTGCACGAGCGCCGTAAGGCACTCGGCGGCTACCTGCCGCAACGCCGCGAAAAGACCGACGAACAATTGGCCGTACCCGAGTTGTCCGCATTCCAGGCGATGCTGGAGCCGACCGCCGAAGGCCGCGAGATTTCCACCACCGCTTCCTATGTGCGGGTGCTGACGTCCCTGCTGCGCGACGCCAGCCTGGGTCAACGTATCGTCCCCATCATGGTGGACGAATCGCGCACCTTCGGTATGGAAGGTTTGTTCCGCCAGATCGGCATCTTCAGCCAGGTCGGCCAGCTCTACGAGCCGGTCGACAAGGATCAGGTGATGTACTACCGTGAAGACAAGGCCGGCCAGATCCTGCAGGAAGGCATCAATGAAGCCGGCGGCATGAGTTCCTGGATCGCCGCGGCGACTTCCTACTCGACCAATAACCGGGTGATGATTCCGTTCTACACCTATTACTCCATGTTCGGCCTGCAGCGCATCGGCGACCTGGCCTGGGCTGCCGGCGACATGCGCGCACGCGGTTTCCTGCTGGGGGGCACCGCCGGCCGCACCACCTTGAACGGCGAAGGCTTGCAGCATGAGGATGGCCACAGCCACGTGCTGGCCTCGACCATTCCGAATTGCGTGCCTTACGACCCGACCTTTGCGCATGAAGTCGCGGTCATCATCCACAGCGGCTTGAAGCGCATGGTCGAGCAGCAGGAAGACGTGTTCTTCTACATCACGCTGATGAACGAGAACTACTCGCACCCCGGATTGAAGGCCGGCCAGGAAGAAGGCATCCTGAAGGGCTTGTACCTGCTGCAACCGGGCGAAAAGAAGAGCAAGCTGCGCGTGCAACTGATGGGTTCGGGCACGATCCTGCGCGAAGTCATCGCCGCCGCCGAGTTGCTCAAGAACGACTGGGGCGTTGATGCCGACGTCTGGTCAGCGCCCTCGTTCACGCTCTTGGCACGCGACGGCCAGGATGCCGAACGCTGGAATATGTTGAATCCGACGGCCAAGGAAGCGCGCGTGGCCCACATCACCAAGTGCCTGCAAGATACCACCGGCCCGATCGTGGTGTCGACCGATTACATGCGCACGTATGCCGAGCAGGTGCGCGCCTTCATTCCGAAGGACCGTACCTACAAGGTCTTGGGCACGGATGGTTTCGGCCGCTCCGATTCGCGTGCCAAGCTGCGCGAGTTCTTCGAGGTCGACCGTCACTATGTGACTGTGGCTGCGCTGAAGTCGCTGGCGGAGGATGGTGCGATTCCGGTTGCCAAGGTGGCCGAGGCGATCAAGAAATACAGCATCGATCCGAACAAGCCGAATCCGGTGACGCAGTAAGCATCAGGAACCCCTCTCCCGCCTGCGGGAGAGGGGAGTTATAGCTGACGTTATTGAGAGAACACTAACCGAATCCCGCACCCGATAGGCGGCGCAGCGGGAAGCCCATGGAGCTAAAGCTATGAGTATGGTGGAAGTCAAAGTCCCGGACATCGGCGACTTCAAGGAAGTCGAAGTCATCGAACTGATGGTCAAGGTGGGCGATACGATCAAGGTCGACCAGTCGCTGATCACGGTCGAATCCGACAAGGCCAGCATGGAGATCCCGTCTTCGCATGCCGGCGTGATCAAGGAATTGAAAGTCAAACTCGGCGACAAGGTCGCGGAAGGCACCTTGCTGCTGCTGGTGGAAGCCGATGGCGCTGCTGCTGCGCCTGCGCCCGCAGCGGAGAGCAAGAGTGCGCCCGCACCGGCTCCTGCGCCTGCTGCCGAAAGCAAGCCGGCACCCGCCCCCGCACCGAGTGCACCAGCCCCGGTTGCCGTCGCACCCACGCCAGCTGCGCCCGGCCCGGCTGGCTTGCCGCACGCTTCGCCCTCGGTGCGCAAGTTTGCGCGCGAACTCGGCGTTGATCTGACGCGCGTCGCCGGTTCCGGCCCCAAGGGGCGCATCACCCAGGACGACGTGCAGAATTTCGTCAAGGGTGTGATGTCCGGCTCGGTTGCAACCGGTGCGACGTCCAAATCTGGCGGCGGCGCCGGTCTCGACCTGTTGCCGTGGCCTTCGCTCGACTTCTCCAAGTTCGGCGCCACCGAATTGCTGGCGCTGTCGCGCATCAAGAAGATCAGCGGCCCGAACCTGCACCGCAACTGGGTCATGATCCCGCACGTCACGCAATTCGACGAAGCCGACGTGACCGAGCTGGAGCAGTTCCGCAAGGACACCAACACGGCCAACGCCAAATCCGGCATGAAGCTGACCATGCTGGCCTTCGTCATCAAGGCCAGCGTCGCAGCGCTGAAGAAATTCCCGGCTTTCAATGCCTCGTTGGACGCCAACGGCGAAAACCTGATCCTGAAGAAGTACTACAACATCGGCTTTGCCGCCGACACGCCAAATGGCCTGGTGGTACCGGTGATCAAGGATGCCGACAAGAAGGGCATTGCCCAGCTCGCGCAAGAGATGGGCGAGCTCTCGGCCCAGGCGCGCGACGGCAAACTGAAGCCGGCCGACATGCAGGGCGCGAGCTTCACGATTTCCTCGCTCGGCGGCATCGGCGGCACGGCCTTCACACCCATCATCAACGCACCGGAAGTGGCGATCCTGGGCTTGTCCAAATCGGACTTCAAGCCGGTGTGGGACGGCAAAGCCTTCCAGCCGCGCCTGATGCTGCCGCTGTCGCTGTCGTACGACCACCGCGTGATCGACGGTGCCATGGGGGCGCGCTTCACGGTCTACCTGGCCGAGGTGCTGTCGGATATGCGCAAGGTCTTGCTGTAAGGCGGCGCGATGACGACCAGTGTGGTAGTCAAGAAAGGGCGGCAGATCGCCATTGCCGCCGATTCGCTCGTGACCTTCGGCGACACGCGGCTGTCGCGCAGCTACGAAGAGAACGACAAGATCTTCAAGATCGGCGACTCGTTCATCACGCTGGCCGGTACGGCGGCGCACTTCCCGGTCATGAAGAAACTCTTGACCGAGATGGGCGAGGAATGCCGCTTGAGCACGCGCGAGGAAGTGTTCGAGACCTTCACCAAGGTGCACGCGATCCTCAAGGAGAAGTACTTCCTGAACCCCAAGGAAGAAGAGGAAGACCCGTATGAATCGTCGCAGATCACGACGCTGGTGGCCAATCCGCACGGCATCTTCGGCGTCTATTCGCTGCGCGAAGTGTTCGCCTTCGACCGCTTCTGGGGCATAGGCAGCGGCCGCAATTTCGCGCTTGGCGCAATGTTCGTCGCCTATGAGCAAGACCTCGATGCGCACGCGATTGCCGAGATCGGCGTGCGTGCCGGTATCGAATTCGACAAGAGTTCCGGCGCGCCTTACCAGGTTCACACCATAGAGATGGCTGAATAAGCTTCTAAAAATCTACTGGAGCAAGAGACATGAGCATGATAGAAGTCAAAGTGCCGGATATCGGCGATTTCAAGGAAGTCGAAGTCATCGAATTGCTGGTCAAGGTCGGCGATACGATCAAGGTGGATCAGTCGCTGGTGACGGTCGAGTCCGACAAGGCCAGCATGGAGATTCCGTCTTCGCATGCGGGCACGATCAAGGAATTGAAGGTCAAGCTCGGCGACAAGGTGGCGGAAGGTTCGCTCTTGCTGATGCTGGAAGCGTCGGCGGGTGCTGCAGCGCCCGCCGACGCGGCTGCTGCGCCGGCCCCTGCCGCTGCGCCCGCTCCGGCGGCTGCTGCCCCGGCGCCTGCGCCTGCCGCAGCCAGCTTTTCCGGCACTGTCGATATCGAATGCGATACGCTGGTCCTGGGCGCCGGCCCAGGCGGTTACACTGCCGCCTTCCGCGCCGCCGACCTGGGGCAGAAGGTGGTGCTGGTCGAGCGCGACGCCATGCTGGGTGGCGTGTGCCTCAACGTCGGCTGTATTCCGTCAAAAGCGCTGCTGCATGCGGCCAAAGTCATCACTGAAGCGGAAGAGATGTCGCACTTCGGCGTCACGATGTCCAAGCCTGAAGTCGATCTCGACAAGCTGCGTGGCTGGAAAGACAGCGTGATCAAAAAGCTGACCGGCGGCCTCTCCGGCCTGGCCAAGGCGCGCAAGGTGCAGGTCGTGACGGGCAAGGGTGCGTTCAGTTCACCCAATACGCTGACTGTGGAAACCAAGGATGGCGCCAAGGTGGTGGGCTTCAAGAATGCCATTATCGCCGCCGGCTCATCGGTGGCGAAGATCCCCGGTTTTCCGTACGATGATCAACGCTTGATCGATTCGACCGGGGCGCTCGAGCTGCGCCAGATTCCGAAACGCATGCTGGTCATCGGCGGCGGTATCATCGGCCTGGAAATGGCCTGCGTGTATGACGCACTCGGCACCAAGGTGACGGTGGTGGAATTCCTCGACGGTTTGATTCCCGCAGCCGACCGCGACATCGTCAAGCCGCTGCAAAAGCGCATCGAAAAGCGGTATGAAGCGATCTACCTGAAGACCAAGGTCAGCAAGCTCGAAGCCAAGCCTGAAGGCTTGCTCGCCCACTTCGAAGGCGAGAATGCGCCGAAGGAAGCGCAGCTGTACGACATGGTGCTCCTGGCGGTGGGGCGCCGCCCGAACGGCAAGGAAATCGCTGCCGACAAGGCCGGTGTCACGGTCAACGAGCGCGGCTTCATCCCGGTCGACAAGCAGCAGCGTACCAACGTACCTCACATCTATGCCATCGGCGACGTCTGCGGCGACCCGATGCTGGCGCACAAGGCGACCAACGAAGCCAAGGTGGCGGCCGAAGTGATCGGCGGTCACAAGGTGGAATTCGACGCCATGACGATCCCGTCGGTGGCCTACACCGATCCCGAAATCGCCTGGATGGGTGTAACCGAAGCCGAAGCCCGTGCCAAGGGCATTCCGTTCGAGAAAGCCAACTTCCCCTGGGCCGCCTCAGGCCGCGCGCTCGCCATGGGCCGCGACGACGGCATCACCAAGCTGTTGTGGGACCCCACCACCAAGCGCATCATCGGCGCGGGCATAGTCGGGGTGAACGCCGGCGAACTGCTGGCCGAGACCGTGCTGGCGATGGAGATGGGCGCCGATCTGGAAGACCTGGCGCTGACGGTGCATGCCCACCCGACCTTGTCGGAGACGCCGATGTTTGCGGCCGAGATGGGGTTGGGGATCATCACGGACCTGTATATCCCGCCGAAGAAATAGTTGGGCATTGTAGGGTGGATGCAACCCACCAATGTCTCGCGAAATTTGTTCGAGGTACTGGTGGGTTGCACCCACCCTACGAAACTGTATATTCCGCCGAAGAAGTCAGCGTAACGTCGGCGCGTTGACGTAAATTCGTCGTTCCCGCGAAAGCGGGAACCCAGGAGCGCCACAGTACAGCGTTTTAATTCTTGGATCCCCGCTTTCGCGGGGAGGACGGGTTAAATCATGACCGTTTGTAGATATCAGGATCGTACCGCTCCATATGCGCAGCCGGCACATGGAGCGGCGTCCAGCCGTATTTCGCGTACAAAGGCGCAGCGCTCGAGGTAACCAGCGTGAAGCGGCGCAAGCCCTGCAAATCGGGATATGCCGTCACCGCATCCATCAACAATCTCGAAATTCCCCGCCCGCGTTCTTCGCTTGGCACCAGCACGTCGCACAGGTAGCCGAAGGTGGCGTAGTCTGTGACGACGCGTGCGAAGCCGATCTGCTTGCCGCCTTCATAAGCGCCGAAGCAGAGCGAATTGTCGAGCGCCTTCTGGAGCAGTGGCAAAGAGATGCCTATCGCCCAGGTCGATTCGTTGGCCAGGAAGGCGTGGATCAATGGCACGTCGAGTCGTGTCCGGTCGCAAGAAATTTCTATCATGTCGTCCAGGCTATTTAATGTGCGTTGCTTATGCAAGGGCGGGTAGGTTGGCGCAGAGCGCAGCGAAGCCCAACATCGGCGGCCTGCGCTATTGCATACGTTGATTCAAGGCACGGATGTTGGGCTCCGCTGCGCTCTGCGCCAACCTACCGTACCTACGCCAAGGTATCCAATATCTGCCCCAGTTGCTCTGCCATCTGATCGATCTCCTGCGTAGTCACATTCAAAGCGGGCATGAAACGCAACAGGTTGGGGCGCGGCGAATTGATCAAGAGTCCCACCGGCTGCAGCTCGCGCGCCATCTCGACGATAGCCGGGCCAATGTCCTTGCCCAGCTTGAGCGCGCGCAGCAAGCCTTCGCCGCGCTCGCCTTCCAGGCCATAGCGGTCGGACAGTTTCAGCAGCACTTTGCTCAGGTAGACGCCTTTGTCCGACACCGATTTCAGAAAGCCCGGTTGCAATAATTCTGTCGTCACCGCCACGCCGACTGCCGTCATCAGCGGATTGCCGGTATAGGTACCGCCTTGGTCGCCCGGCTCGAAGCAGGCTGCCTCTTCAGTACACAGCAGGGCCGCCAGCGGCACGCCACCGCCTATGCCTTTGCCCAGGGTCATGATGTCGGGTTTGATGCCGGCCAGCTCATAGGCAAACAAGGGGCCGCAGCGACCCATGCCGGTCTGCACCTCGTCGACGATCAAGAGCAAGCCGTGCTTTTCGGTCAGTGCGCGCAGGCCTTGCATGAAGCCAGGCTCGGCCGGGATCACGCCGCTTTCGCCCTGGATCGGCTCCAGCATCACGGCTACGGTTTTATCGGTAATCAGGCGCTCCACGCTCGCCAAGTCGTTCAATTGGGCCTTGGGAAAACCATCGACCTGGGGCGCGAAGATGGTATCCCAGCCCGGTTTGCCGGAAGCCGACATGGTGGCGATGGTGCGGCCATGGAAGCCCTGGTCGAAGGTGATGATTTCAAAGCGGTTTTGTCCTGCCGCGTTCTTGTGCAGCTTGCCGTACTTGCGCGCCAGCTTGATGGCGCCCTCGTTGGCTTCGGCGCCGCTGCTGGCGAAGAACACGCGGTCGAAGCAGGAGTTTTGCGTGAGGAGCGCGGCCAGTTCGATAGCCGGTTCATTGTAGAAGGCCGGCGAGGGGTTGATCAGCTTCTTCGACTGCTCCGTCAGCGCTTCGGTGATGCAGGCAGGCGCATGGCCCAGGCAATTGACGGCCCAGCCCTGCATGAAATCGAGATACTGCTTGCCCGTGTGATCGAACAGCCACATGCCCTCGCCGCGCGCGAACACCACGCTCGGGCGGTTGGTGACGGACAACAAGGCGTTGACTTCATACTGCGAGAACTCCATTTGCGTTGCTCCTGGTTGACGTTGGTGAGAGATATTAACTCCCCCTCGCCCGCAGGCGGGAGAGGGGCGGGCGGCGGCCCGATGAGGGCAGTCGCGACCTGACTCGGCTTGAACAACGCCGTCAGAGCATAACCGCCCTCACCCCCGGCCCCTCTCCTGCCTGCGGGCGAGGGGTGACGAAAAAAAAGCCACAGGGAAGGCCTGTGGCTTGGGTGTGGCAGACGCTCACGCGCGCGGCTTCCCTGGCACAGGCAGGAAATGACGGCGTCGGTTGTGGGCGTATGCGAAGTTCATGGGAATAATATAAAACGTTTTTTGCGGTGCAGCAAGCGGAAATTCGTGCATCGCAACAAAGAACTTGGCGGTATAGTCGTGATTGTTGTCAATTGTACGGAAATCGCCACACCATGATGGAAACCCTGCCCGTCAGCTTCACGCTGGCGGAGTTCCGGGCCGTGACGCCCCTGGACGAATCCAACATCTGGGCCTTCGTGCTCGACCGCAATGCCGAGCGCATAAGCGTCAAGCGGCGCGGGCCGGCACTGGAAAACCTGAAAAAGATATTCGAGGCCACCTTCCACCTGGCCAATACGGCCGGTTTTCGTGCCATGACCCTGCGCGACCTGTGCAGCGAAACGGGGCTGTCGATGGGCGGCCTGTATGGCTACATCCAGACCAAGGACCAGTTGGCCGCGATGATAGAAGACGCGGTGCGCCAGATGAGCGAGCAGATGCCGGGCTGGTTTGCCCACGTGGAAAGGCCGGCGGACCGGCTCGAATGCCTGGTGCGCGCCTTCGTCTATTCGGCGGAAATCCTGCAGCCCTGGCTGTTTTTCGTGTTTCTTGAATCGCGCGCGCTGCCGGCCGAGCAAAAGAACGTGGCCAAGGAAGCTGAGTTGCGCTTTCATTCGCACCTGGCCGATTTGATCGAAGCCGACGGCAGTCATGGCGCCGACAGCGCGTTTTTGCTCGCGGCGCATTGCATGGCCTTCGTCCAGGACTGGTACGTCAAGCGCTGGAAGTTCCACGCGGCGAAGATCGACGTCGATGTGTTTGCTGCCAGCGCCGTGGCATTGCTGCGCTCGCGCCTGGCCTCGAGTGCCCGAGAGCTTATCCCGCGAGAGCCTTGATGTCGCGGATTTCCAGTACGTGCCTGCCCGAGCCGCTGCGCGCCGCATTGAGCATGGCCTGACCTACGTCGTTCGTGGTCAGGATGGTGTTCGGCATGAGCTTGTGCATGAGCGGCAGGATGGGCTTGGTCAAGCCGTAGAACAATTGATAGGAGCGCGTCTTCGAGCGGATGCCGTCGAGCGGCTGGATCATGCCGGGGCGAAACAGGTAGACACCGGCAAAGGGCAGGCGCAGCAGTGCGTTCTCGGTGCGCCCCTTGACGCGCGCCCACATGCTGCGACCCTGTTCGGTGCTGTCGGTGCCCGCACCCGAGACATAGGTGAAGACCATGCCGGGGTTGAGCCGCGCCAGCACGCGTGCCGCGGCCAGCGTCAGGTCGTAGGTCAGGTGGGTGTATTGCTGCTCGCTCATGCCGTTGGACGAGACGCCGAGGCAGAAGAAACAGGCGTCGAAGCCGGAAAGCCTGTCTTCTATGCCATCGTAGTTGAACAGATCGGCATGCACGAGGTCGTCAAGCTTGGCATGCCGGGAGTCCAGTGCGGTGCGGCCCACGGTGCGCACCAGCGCTACGTCTTGCGCTTCCAGGCAGGCGCGCAACGCAGCTTGTCCCACCATGCCGGTGGCGCCGAATATCAGGATGTTCATGGCGATTTCCCTTTTGCTTTGGCCGCGACACTTTCGTTTCAGCGTCTCTGATTGTGCCCTCATTATGAATGAGGGCGGTTTTGCCAAAATGCAAGGCCTGGATTACGGCACTTGCATGATTGTACGCACCGTCGATGCGCAAAGGGGCTTGCCTGTTGTACCATGCATCTCCACATTCTATTTCGCCCATCAACCATGCCGCAAAAGCTCGTGATCTTCGGTGTCAGCAACATCGTTTCGGACTTGTTCGATTGTGCCCTCGCTTTGGGCATGGACGTTGCGAAGGTGGTGATTCACTTGTCCGAGCAGCTCGGAGAACGGGACGTCAGCCTGCAGGATCGCATCGCGGCCTTGCATGCACATGGGCAACATCCCGTTGTGCAACAGCTTGACGAATTCCAGCCCGGGCCCGGCGAGGTATACATGCTCGGCCCCACCACGCCGACGCGCTCGGTCCTGGCGGGCATTTTGCAGGAGCGGTTTGGCCTGCACTTTGCCACGCTGGTGCATCCGAGCGCCTACGTCTCGCCGCTGGCCACGCTTGGGGAAGGCGTATTCGTCGGCGCCAATAGCGTGATCGGGCCGGGTGTGAAATTGGCGCAGCATGTGTTCGTCAATCGCGGCGTGACGATAGGGCACGACACGCAAATCGAATCGTTTTCTCGCGTGCAGCCGGGCTGCAATCTGGGCGGCCTCTCGCGCATCGGCCGTGCGGTAACGATCGCCATCGGCGCCACGCTGACCGAACGCCTGGTGATCGGCGACCGCGCCTTCATCGGCGCGGCGGCGGTGGTCAATGCCGACGTGGCGGCGGAAGCGACCGTTATCGGCGGGCGCAGCAAGGCGAAGATTATTTGAGCCGCATCCGATAGCGTTCCAGGCTCGATTCGCAGGCTGCGCGCAGCGACTCTGCCGAATTGTCCAGGTTCAGCGTCTGTGCGAACAGCTTGCGCATGGCTTCGCCGCGGCCACGGCGCAGGGATGCATCGGCGATCAGGGCTTCGAGGTCGGCAAAGTAGGCATCGATGTCGGCTGCCGCGGCCGGGCCTATCTTGTCGCCGCCATCGGAATTCTGCAAGGCGGCGACGGCCAAGCCTTCCGCCATGGCTTCGGCCACGCTGAAGCCACCGCCCACGCGCGGCGGATTGACGTAGATGTCTGCCGTGCGCATCACACTGCGGATATCGTCGCGATGCTGCAGCACCAGCAATTGCGCGTCGGGCAGCGCGGCCAGGGCCGGCGGGCGGGTCGCGATACCGCCTGCCATCAGCCATTGCACCTCGGGGTGGCGGCGCAGCAAATCCATCATGCGTTCAGCCCACGGGCCTTCGATTTCCAATGGCAGGCGCGCGCCTATGCTAAAGATTACAACGCCGTCTTCGCGCAAGCCCAGTTCGGTGCGCGTCAGATCGGCACCGCGCGGCTTGGGCTTGATGCGAAACGGGTGATAGTGCCCCAGTGCCGCGGGGATGGACGGCGCCCAGGCTGCGCCAGCAATGCCGGCCTGGGCCGAATCGGCAGTCAGCCAGACGTCGACCGGTGCCATCGGCTGCACCGCATGCACGCACAGGCCAAGCACCGGGCGCGCGTTGTACAAAGCCGAGACGAAAGGCGAATTCAGGCCGACGAACAGCACCAGGTCGGGATCGAACTTCGCGACCGATATCAGCAGATCGTCCCAGCGCCTCGGCAGCGAAAAACGCTCGTCGGAGAGGGTGATGCCGAGGCCATCCGGTACGCTGTCCCTGAGCTTGGCGTAGTCGGGCGCGAAGGTTGTCAGGTGCGCGTTGTTGCCGAAATAGCCTGGCATGTCCGGCACGCGCAACTCTTGCGGCGAAAACAGCGTCACTTCGTAGCCCATGCCGAGCAGGAGCTGGGCATGCTGCAAGGCCAGGGGTGTGGGGGCGTGCGATTGCTGCCCGATATATGAAGCCACCAGCGCCACCTTGCGGATGGATTCAATGCGGCGCGGCGGAAACACCGTTCTGGCACGCTCGGCAACGGCGTTACCCACGCGAGCGACCAGCTCTGGTATGCGCATCGTGCGCAGAATCTCGATGAAGCGCGCGCGGTCGCCGCCCTTGGAAATGAAAACGCCCCAGATGTACACGGCGAAGGCCATCAGGCGGTCCGGGTCGAACGGCTCTATGCTCTGGAGCAAGGCCGCCGCTTCTGCCAGGTAAGACACATCGCCGGTCACCTCGTACAGGAAGGTCGTCAGCAGGAAGCCCGGTGTGCCTTGCCGCGGCACGCCGGCTGCGAGTGCTTCGCGCACCTTGGCTTTGAGGTCGTCGCGCGTCTCCTTGCAGTAGAGTTCGAGCAGTGTGTGCCAGCGCTGGCTCGCTGTCGGGTTGAGCAGGGTGCGGTTGAGGTTGTCGATCAGCAGTACGCTGGTGAGGGTCGGGCTATTCATCGGCGATGGAACCAGCCTGTTTGGCGAATTGTTTGATGTTTGGCATCTTAACATTGCACGCCTGAATAGCTCGAAAAGCGCAGGTCTTGCCGCTAATCCGGCATTGCTCCGATCGGCGAGGAAGTCGAACTTGCCACTGCGGCGTTGCAGAGCAAAGCAAATGAGAGATAATCTCGCCATGACACCAGCATTGCCGATTTCACGCGACGTTTCGCTTTTAAAGTGCAATACCTTCGACCTCGAAGCGCTTGCCGGCCATTTCCTGCCCCTGACCGACCCGGCGCAACTGACCCAATTGCGCGCCGACACCGCGACTGCCGCGCTGCCGCGCCTGATTCTCGGCGGCGGCAGCAACGTGCTGTTGACGCGCGACTTTCCCGGCCTGGTCATCCATGTCGAGTTGAAGGGCATCGAATTGCTCGGCGAGGATAGGGAAGTGCGTCGCATCCGCGTCGCCGCCGGCGAAAACTGGCACGATTTCGTGATGTGGACGCTGGATCAAGGCTATGGCGGGCTGGAAAACCTGTCCCTGATTCCCGGTAGCGTGGGGGCGGCGCCGATCCAGAACATCGGCGCCTATGGCGTGGAAGTCGGTGAACTGATCGAATCCGTGGCGGTGTTCGATTTCGAGAGCGGCGCGATTTCCACCTTGCCGCGCGCAGATTGCGCCTTTGGCTATCGCGACAGCGTATTCAAGCACGCCTTGCGCGATTCAGCCTTGATTCTGGGCGTGACCTTCGTCTTGCCTAAGGACTGGAAACCCAATACGCGTTATGCGGAAGTGGCGCAGGAGCTGGCTGCGCGCGGGATCACCGACCCGTCGGCACGCCAGGTAAGCGATGCAGTCATCGCAATTCGGCAGCGCAAGCTGCCCGATCCTGCCGTGCTTGGTAACGCAGGAAGTTTTTTCAAGAATCCGGTGGTGCCGGCAGCACAGCGCGACGCCTTGCTGCAAGCGCACCCCAATCTGGTCAGCCATGCCCAGCCAGACGGCTCCTGCAAGCTCGCCGCCGGCTGGCTGATCGATCAATGCGGCTGGAAGGGCAGGAGCCTGGGCGCTGCGGGCGTCTATGAAAAGCAGGCGCTGGTGCTGGTCAATCGCGGCGGCGCCACAGGCGCCGACATCTGGCGTCTGGCGCAGGCAGTGCAGGCTGACGTGGCGGCGCACTTCGGCGTGCAGTTGGAGCCTGAGCCGGTGGTCATTTGATGATCGCATTCGCAGGTTGTGCCGGGCGTCGCACGCTGAGCGCAGCGAAGCCCAACGTAGCCTACACCAGCCAGCGCAAGTAAGGCATCGCCGGTGGATGTTGGGCTTCGCTGCGCTCAGCGCCAACCTACCACCCGTTCAATCAGAGGAAGTGGCAGACGTAATCGAGCGTTTGCACCACCTCGATATCAAATTTTGAGTTCCCCGGCACGTTGAATTTTTCCCCTGCCGCATAGGTGGTCCAATTGTCTTCACCCTGCAAGCGGATGCGGCATTCGCCCGCGTTCAATTCCATCAACTCCGGCGCAGCCGTGTTGAAGGTGAGCGTGGCGGGGAAGATCACGCCGACGGTTTTCTTGCTGCCGTCGGGGAAGATCACGGTGTGCGAAATGCACTTGCCGTCGAAATAGATGTTGGCTTTCTTGACGACAGATACCTGGTCGAATTGGGTGGTCATAATATAGGGAGAAAGGTTAGCTTCCGGACTTGTCCAGACGGGGCAAGCCCACGCTGCCGCCCGTTCCCAACAGGCCGGCCTTCTGGTAGATGGCCAGCTTGTCGCGCGTGTCGCTGATGTCGAGGTTGCGCATGGTCAGTTGGCCGATGCGGTCCTGCGGCGAGAACGCGCCTTCTCCCTTTTCCATGGTCAGGCGTTCGGGTTTGTAGGTCAGGTTCGGCGATTCGGTGTTCAAGATGGTGTAATCGTTGCCGCGGCGCAGTTCCAGCGTCACAACGCCCGTGATGGCGCGCGCCACCCAGCGCTGCGATGCTTCGCGCAGCATGATGGCTTGCGTGTCGAACCAGCGGCCCTGATAGAGCAGACGCCCCAGCTTGCGGCCATTGTCGCGGTAGGTTTCAATGGTGTCTTCATTGTGGATGCCGGTCACCAGGCGCTCATAGGCAATGAACAGCAAGGCCAGGCCGGGAGCTTCATAGATGCCGCGGCTCTTGGCTTCGATGATGCGGTTTTCGATCTGGTCGCTCATGCCCAGGCCGTGCCGGCCGCCGATGCGGTTGGCTTCCATCATCAATTCCACCGGGCTGGCGAAGCTCATGCCGTTCAGAGCCACGGGCACGCCTTCCTCGAAGCGCACGCTGACTTCCTCGCGTTTGACTTCGACCTCGTCGCGCCAGAAGGCCACGCCCATGATGGGCTCGACGATCTTCATGCCGCTATTCAAAAATTCGAGGTGCTTGGCTTCGTGTGTGGCGCCGAGCATGTTGGAGTCGGTCGAATACGCCTTTTCGGTCGACATCTTGTAATCGAAACCGGACTTGATCAGGAATTCCGACATCTCCGTGCGCCCGCCGAGTTCTTCGATGAACTGGTTGTCGAGCCACGGCTTGTAGATCTTCAAGTCGGGGTTGACCAGCAGGCCGTAGCGGTAGAAGCGCTCGATGTCGTTGCCCTTGTAGGTCGAGCCGTCACCCCAGATGTTGACCTGGTCTTCCTGCATCGCGGCCACCAGCATGGTGCCGGTCACGGCGCGGCCCAAGGGCGTGGTGTTGAAGTAGGTGTTGCCGCCGGTGGAAATGTGGAAGGCGCCGCTTTGCAGCGCGGCGTAGCCTTCGGTCACGAGCTGTTCGCGGCAATCGATCAGGCGCGCCAGCTCGGCACCGTACAGCTTGGCCTTTTTCGGAATGGCGTCATAGTCGGGCTCGTCGGGCTGGCCCAGGTTGGCGGTGTAGGCATAGGGCAGGGCGCCCTTTTGCTTCATCCAGTGCAGCGCGGCGCTGGTGTCGAGGCCGCCGGAAAAGGCGATGCCGACTTTCTGGTTGACGGGGACGGATTGCAGGATGTTCGACATGATGATCGCTCAATAAATTCGGTTATACGTTTACGCTACCCGGCCTTTGACCAGATATTCGAGAAGAGCCTTTTGCACGTGCAGGCGGTTTTCTGCTTCGTCCCAGACCACCGATTGCGCTCCGTCGATGACCTCGGCCGCGACTTCCTCGCCGCGGTGCGCCGGCAGGCAATGCATGAACAAGGCATCGGGCGCGGCACGGCGCATCTTGTCGGCATCGACGATCCAGCCATCGAAGGCCTTCAGGCGCGCGGCGTTTTCCTGTTCGTAGCCCATGCTGGTCCAGACGTCGGTGTTGACGAGATGGGCCCCTTCGCAGGCGTCGCTCGGGTTCTTGAACAGCGTGTAGTTCTTGTTGGCGGCATCGACCCATTTCATGTCGATATCGTAGCCGGCGGGCGTCGAGACGTTCAGGTGGAAGCCGAACACCTGGGCCGCCTGCATCCATGAATAGAGCATGTTGTTGGCGTCGCCGATCCAGGCTACCGTCTTGCCGGTGATGGAGCCGCGATGTTCCAGATAGGTGAACACGTCGGCCAGCACCTGACAGGGATGGTGTTCGTTGGTCAGGCCGTTGATCACCGGCACGCGGCTGCCGGCGGCGAAGCGTTCGATGATATCGTGGCCGTAGGTGCGGATCATGATGATGTCGCACATGCGCGAGATGACTTGCGCCGCGTCGCCGATCGGCTCGCCGCGGCCCAACTGGCTGTCGCGCGTGTTGAGGTAGATGGCGGCGCCGCCCAGCTGGTGCATGCCGGCTTCGAACGAGAGGCGCGTGCGCGTGGAATGCTTTTCGAAAATCATCACCAGCGTGCGGTCCAGCAGCGGGTGATAGGTGTCGTAATTCTTGAACTTGTGCTTGATGACGGAAGCGCGCTCCATCACGTATTGATACTCTTCGAGCGTGAAGTCCGAAATCTGCAGAAAATGTTTGATCGACATGGCGTGAATGCGGGTAAAAGCGCGGCAATCCGCGCAAGCGCGAAAACCGTGTGAGCTGGCAGTGGGTGCTGTGCCATTATAAGGGAATCCGCGCCGAAAAAGCGTCGGTTGATTAATAAAGCATCAATACGCCAGAGCATATAAAACCAGATATTGCATAATGCCGACCGTTTTACCGCAGTTGGCCACTATAGGACAACTTTCGAACGGCCAATCTGGGCCCGCCACCCGCAGGCCGGGAGGGAGAGTTTAGTAGCCGACGGTCTGCAGCGACTCATGGCGCAATTGCAGGTACAAATCGTGCCGCATGCGGCTGATCGCGCCGCTCTCCACTGCCGCCAGGATGGCGCAGCCGGGTTCGCTCACGTGATGACAGTTGTAGAAGCGGCATTTGCCCAGATGCGCGACGAATTCCGGGAAGGCGCGTTCGAGCATGCCTTCGCTCAGGTGATGCAAGCCGAACTCCTGGAAGCCCGGCGAATCGATGATGCAGCTCGCATCATCAAGATGGTAGAGCCGGGTGAAGGTGGTGGTGTGCTTGCCTGTGTCGAGCGCGGCAGAGATTTCGCGCGTGGCGATGTCGGCATCGGGCACGAGCAGATTGATCAGGGAAGACTTGCCCATGCCGGATTGGCCGATCAGGATGCTTGACTGCGATTGAAACAGTGGCGCCAACAGTGCGCGCGCGGCATCGGGCGCGCCCTTGACGGAAATCTCGTGCACCGGGTGGCCGAGTGCGGCATAGCGTGCGACGCGTTCGCGCGCCTTGGGCAGTGAGCTGGTTACGTCGATCTTGTTCAAGATCAGGTGCGCCTCGATGCCGGCGGCGTCAGCCGCGACCATGGACCGCGAAACCAGATCGTCGGAAAAGCTCGGCTCGGTGGCGACGACGATGAACAGCCGTGTCAGGTTGGCCGCGAGCAGCTTGGACTTGTATTGGTCGGAACGGTAGAGCAGGGTGCGCCGCTCTTGTATTGCTTCGATGACGCCCTGGTCGTTCGAGGTGCGCTTGAGATCAACCACATCGCCCACCGCCACATCGCTCTTCTTGCCGCGCGTGACGCAATGCAGGCGTTCGACACTGCCTGCTGCGCTTGCTTCGACGAGATAATGGCGCCCGTGCGCGGCTATCACGACACCCTGAGCGACGCCGTGCTCCATCAGGTGAACGATTGCTCAAGCACGGCATCGACCTTGGCGGCGCAGATGAAGTCGTTGACCGAGATGCCGCCTTTCCCGCCGTTGACGGTGTGGGTGTCGAACTTGATGACGCAGCGGTTATAGGTGACGGTCAATTCGGGATGATGATCTTCGGCGTGGATCACGTAGGCGATGGCATTGATGAAGGCCAGCGTCTCATAGTAGTTTTTGAAGGTGAAGGCCTTGACGATGCGCGGGCCGTCCTGGGTCCAGCCTGATACGGCTTGCAGGTGGGCGGCGATCTCGGTATCGGTCAAGCCGGTTTCGGTGTGCTGGCACTTCTTTTCCAGCAATTCGGTGGTGGCGGAGGGCATGATGAATCCTTTCCTTAGTGCATCAATGAGCGACAAGCAGCCGATCAATGCGCATGGCGGCGTTGGGGTGGGAATCGTAGAAAGCGGAATGAAGCGGGTCAGGCGTCAGCGTCGACGCATTGTCTTCATACAGCTTGACCAGGGCTGATACCAGGTCGCGTGCGTCGGCTTGACGGGCGGCGAAGGCATCGGCTTCGTATTCGTGCTTGCGCGAGCCGATCGACATGACCGGCGAGAAGAAGAACGTGAACACCGGCAGCGCCAGCATGAACAGGATCAGGGCGACGGCGTCGTTGCTGCTGTCAAGCATCGGCTCGACGCCCAGGCCGAGGTAGAACCAGGTCTGGTTCTTGAGGTAGCCGAGCAGGGCCAGGAAGGCCAGCGAGACGGCGAACATCAGAACGGTGCGCTTGACGATGTGCTTGAGCTTGAAGTGGCCCAGTTCGTGCGCCAGGATCGCTTCGATTTCCTGCGGCTGCAGGCGCGTCAGGAGGGTGTCGAAAAACACCACACGCTTGGCCGCGCCGAAGCCGGAGAAATAGGCATTGCCGTGCCCGCTGCGCTTGGAGCCGTCCATGACGAAGAGGCCGCGCGAGGTGAATCCCACACGGTCCATCAGCTTGGCGATGCGTTCCTTTAGTGGCGCGTCATCCAGGGGCGTGAACTTGTTGAACAAGGGCGCGATCAAGGTCGGGTACAGGACCTGCATCAGGATCGAGAAACCCGAAAACACCAGCCAGGCGTAGAGCCACCACAGGCTGCCGGCTTTTTCCATCAGGGTCAGCACCACCCATAGCAAGGGCAGGCCGATGACGGCGGAGACCAGCGTGGATTTGGCAAGGTCGGCAAAGAACAGCGCCGGCTTCATCTTGTTGAAGCCGAAACGCTCTTCGAGCGAGAACTGGCGATAGTAGTCGAACGGCAGGTCGATCAGGCCGGTGATGACGGTGATGGCGACCATCAGGCAGATCTGTTCGATCCGGCTGGGGCCGAGGCGCTCGAGCAAGGCGATCGATAAGCTTTGCAAACCGCCGAGGAAGGTAAAGCCGATCAGCACCACGGCGCCGACGAACAATTCGATCAGCCCGAACTTGGTCTTGGCGACGGTATAGTCCGCCGCCTTCTGATGCGCTTCGAGCGAGATCTTTTCCGCGAATTGCCCCGGCACGGCGGCGCGATGTGTCAATACATGGCGGATTTGGCGCGAAGAAAGCCAGAATCGCACGGAAAGTGAAAGGGCGAAGAAAACAATGAACAAAACCGAAAACACCGATGAAACCATGGCTTGCCTGTGAGAAAATGGCGCTTGAATTGAAATTGATGAAGAATAGGCAATTTGAGGTAATTTGGCTGAACCAGCGGAATTGACCTTTTGCAGGAAGGAATTATGTCACAACCTACAGAACAGAACCCGGAAGCCGTCATGCAAAGCACTCCCACCCGACCCAACGAATTCAACCTGATCTGGGTGGACATGGAAATGACAGGGCTGGACCCGGACCAGGATCGCATCATCGAGGTGGCGGTGGTGGTGACCGATGCCGATCTGAACGTGCTGGCCGAAGGCCCGGTGTTTGCGATCCATCAATCCGACGAAATCCTCGACGGCATGGACGCCTGGAACAAGGGCACGCATGGCCGCTCCGGCCTGATCGACCGCGTCAAGGCTTCGACCGTCAGCTGTGCCGACGCGGAAAAGGCGCTGATCGATTTCCTGAAAAACTTCGTCCCGAACGGCAAATCGCCCATGTGCGGCAACACCATCTGCCAGGACCGCCGCTTCATGGCGCGCGGCATGCCCAAGCTCGAAGCTTTTTTCCATTACCGTAATCTGGACGTCTCGACCTTGAAGGAATTGTGCAAGCGCTGGAAACCGGAATTGGCCTCAGGCTTCAAGAAGCATCAGAAACACACCGCGCTGGCCGACATCATGGAATCGATCGAAGAGCTCAAATACTACCGCGAGCACTTCATCAAGCTCTGAGACAGCCCCATGACCCGTTTCCGTCGCTTCGCTGTTGCCCTGCTGGCTCTGTGGTCGGCGGCGACGGATGCGGCGGAGCGGGTCGTGCTCACCGGCGACGAGGACTATGCTCCCTACTGCTATGTCGAGGATGGCAAGTTCAAGGGGATGTACATCGACATCCTGCAAAAGGCGGCACAAAGGCTGGTCCCGGAATACCAGATCGAATTGCAGCCGCGCCCCTGGACGCGCGCCCTGGCCGAGCTGGAAAAAGGCGTATCGTTTGCGTTGTTTCCGCCCGGCCTGAAAAAGGAACGTCCCTACATCGAACCGTATTCGGTGCCGCTTTACCGCGAAACCGTGGTCCTGTTCTGCAATGAGCAGGTGATGAAATCGCCGCATCTCCGGTTTCCCGAGGATTTTGCCGGCTTGAAGATCGGCGTCAATGCCGGTTTCCTGCTCTCCGGCCGCTTGATGGATGCGGCGCATGCCGGCGTGGTCGAACTCGATCCGGCCAAGGGAAACGAGGCCAACCTGAAAAAGCTCGCAGCCGGCCGCATTGCCTGTTATGCGAGCGACCGGCTGGCAGCCGCCTATTCAGCGAGGAAGCTGGGTCCGGCGCTGGGCAACGGGAAATTCGTCTTGCGCGAAGCCGTGGAGCTGTCAGGTGAGAACACCTACATCGCCTACAGCATGCACAACAATCCGCGCTACAAGGCGGATTTCGTCAAGAAGATGAACGAGGTCTTGCAGGCGATGAAGAAAAGCGGCGAGATCGGACAGATCGAGAGCGCGTATTTGCGATCCGAGTAGCGGTCCTGCGCGCCGGCGATGGCGTGAAGACTCTCAGGCGCTCGACTTGTAGCCTATCCTGAACCCGCCCCAATGCTTGCCGTCGACGAAGATCGGTGCCGAAATATCGTGCATCACTTCTCCCGTATCGCGCTTGTAGGTCTGGAGCAGGAAAGCTTTCGTGTTTGAGCCGCAGCGCGAACCGGTGCGGTCATTGAAGATGCGTTTGGTGCGGTTGTTGACGATATCGATATCGTAGTTGCCCGTCAGCGGTTGCGAAAACTTTTTATTGTGCGTCGGGAAGTAGCCATTATTGTCGACCGCGCCGGCATAGGCCAGTTGCGGCAGGCGCGCGAGCACACCTTCCTGGAGAGGCGGTAGCATGCGGTCGGTGAAGGTATCGAAGGCGCTGGTGTATTTTTGCGGATTGGTATTCGCGATGGGTTTGTAGCGTCGGTCGAATAGCGCTTCACGGCTGATCTGGCCGCTCGCGACGGCACGGGAAAACAGTTGCCCGACTTCATTTGCCGCCTGCTGCGCGGTGAGGCGGATCGCGTCGTGCGACGTGGCGATGCCGTAGGATGCCATCGCGTCGGCAATTGCTTCTCCCCGCTCGGCCAACGCCATGGCGCTGGCGGCGGCGCGCGGCAGGCCGGATTCGGTTGCGTTGAGGCTGTCGCGGATCTGCGCACTGGCGCTGCTGATGGCATTGCTGATATCGACGTGTTCGCGCGAGGCCTGTGCGATCTCGCCGATTGCGCCCTCTGACGATTGCGACGATTGCTCGATGTTGCCGAGATAGTGATGCACGCGCTCGACATTTTGCGCCGCCTCGCCGACCTTGGTGGTGAGCTGGCCCATGCCCTGTGCGGCCCGTTCCGATTGCTCGGTGATTTCCCTTACCATGGCCCCGATTTCGTCGGTCGCCGACTTGGTGCGCTGGGCCAGTTGTCGCACTTCGCCCGCCACCACGGCAAAGCCGCGCCCGTGTTCCCCGGCGCGCGCTGCTTCGATGGCAGCGTTCAACGCCAGCAGATTGGTGCGCGCGGCGATTTCATTGATGACCTCGGTGATGCCGTGGATGCGGCGCGATTTTTCCTGCAACGCACCCATCATGGCCGACGAAGCCTGGGCTTCCTGGCGGGCGGTCTGGATCTGCGCCAGGCCGCGGTCGACTTCCGCGCGCGCCGCCTGCGCTTCGCGCCTGGCCTCTGCTGCGATCTGCGAAGCGTGTTCTGCATTGCCGGCGATCTGGCGCGTGGTGACGGCATTTTGCGCCGTGCTTTGCACGATCTCGTTGGCGGTGGCGACGTCGGTCTCGATTTTCTTTTTGATCGAATCGACGAAGAATGAGGTTTCGGCCGCGCCGATCATGATGTGGTCGATTTCCCCCTCAACATGCTGGGCAAAGCGCTCCGCGCCGCCATGAGCGCGGCGCTGTGAAAACGACAATGCAAAAATGCTGCTGCAAAGCGAGGTCAGCACGATGCTGCGCGGAAGGCCGCCCGGTATGCCGCATAAGTCGGCCAGCCAGATGAGCAGCGCACTTGCAGCCACGGCGCCTGCTATCGTCAGCGCCGTCCGCACCGCATTATGCTGTAGCAGCATGGTTCTCTCCCTGATGGATACCGAATTCAGTATATCGATGGGAAAAGCTTCGGGCAATTGCCGACAATGACAGGATTTGATCTATGTCGTATTTTGTAGCGAAGACTGGCCCCGATAAGCCGGGTGCGTCAACAAAGTGGCTTGTGCGTCAATGAAGCTTGGATTCCGCACCGCAGCATTTCTTGTACTTCTTGCCGCTGCCGCAGGGGCAATCGTCGTTGCGCCCGACCTTGGGCGAGTCGCGTTCGACGGTTTGCACCGCCGATCTGCGCACAGGTTTCCAGTAACGGTAGATTTCGGGGATGGCGGATTCGATTTCCAGTGCCAGCTTGTGGCATTTCATTGGATTGTCGACCAGCGTCAATTCCTCTTCCTCGATCTCTTCCGCTCCCAACAGGTAGATCGGACGCATCAAGGGCGCAATCTCAGAATCCCAGATCGGCTGCCAGGCTTCTTCGCGCAGGCTCATGCCTTCCCAGAAACCCCAGGCCCAGGCTTCGCCGTCGATCACGCTGCGGCCTTCCCACTCGTGTTCGCAGAATAGCGGCTCGAATTCCTTGGGCGCGACTTCGAGCGTGATCGAAATCTCGTTCATGAAGCGCGCGATCATGCCGACGATGCGCTCGTATTCCTTGTCCGACTTGAACATCGGCAAGCCCTGATCGTTGCCGCCCCAAACCAGCGGCAGCCACTCGCCCAACAGCACTTCCTCGGGGCCGACGGACAGCGCCGTCAGAAAGCCGTGCAGCGAATCCATGGTCATGCAATCGTCGGGGCAACGGTCTGACAGCAGGAACTTGTCGAGTTCGTTGAATTCGCGGTCGGATAGAGGTTCGTCGAACTGCATGATCGAAGGGGAAAGGTGTGCAATGCCGACAGCATACCCGCCGAACCCGGCGCCAGCAACCTTTTCCGGCCTCGTTAGACGATACAATGAAGCCATGAATGAACTCGTCACTCCCTCGTTCGCCAATCTCGGACCCGATGCCGTGCTCGATGCCATCGAAAGCGTCGGCCTGTATGGCGACGGGCGCCTGCTGGCCTTGAACAGCTACGAAAATCGCGTCTACCAGTTGGGCATCGAAGACGGGCCGCCCGTGGTGGCCAAGTTCTATCGGCCGGCGCGCTGGAGTGATGAAGCGATCCTCGAAGAACACGCCTTTACCATCGAGCTGGCCGAGCGGGAAATTCCTGTTGTGCCTCCGCTTGCGCTCGGCGGCGGCAAGACCTTGCACCATTTCGTCGGCTTGCGCTTCGCCGTGTTTGCGCGCCATGGCGGGCGTGCACCGGAACTCGACGACAGCGCGACGCTGGAATGGATGGGCCGCTTCATGGGGCGCATCCATGCAGTCGGCGCGCTGAAGCCTTTTATCCACAGGCCCCTGCTCGACATGGCGAGCTTCGGTATCGAACCGCGCGAATATCTGTTGGACAACGACTTCATTCCGATCGACATCGAGCCTGCTTACCGCAGCGTGTCGCAACAGGCGCTGGATGGCGTGGCCCGCTGCTTCGAGCGTGCCGGAGACGTGAAGACGCTGCGCCTGCATGGCGACTGCCATGGCGGCAACGTGTTATGGACCGATGCCGGGCCGCACTTCGTCGATTTCGACGACAGCCGCATGGGGCCGGCCGTGCAGGACTTGTGGATGCTGCTGTCGGGCGAGCGGCGTGACCGCGTGCGCCAGATGAGCGACATCCTTGCCGGCTACGAGGATTTCTACGACTTCAATCCACGCGAGCTGCATCTGGTCGAAGCCTTGCGCACCTTGCGCCTGATCCATTATTCGGCCTGGCTCGCAAGGCGCTGGGAAGACCCGGCGTTTACCGCGGCCTTCCCCTGGTTCAATACCCAGCGCTACTGGCAGGATAGGGTGCTGGAATTGCGCGAGCAGGTGGCGCTGATGGATGAACCGCCGCTCTGGGACTAAACCCGCTGTGCCGACTTTGCCAGTGTATCGAGTGCCGTGATGATGGCGTTGACTTGCTTATCCGAATTGGCGAGCAGCACCGCATGCTCGATGGCGTCGTCGCGCCGGTCCTTGGCAAAGTAAGACAGCAGGTAGTCGCCGTTTTCGGCATCCGGGTCGCCCAGCCTGTCTTCCCTGGAGAGCCGCCGCACATACCACACGGTATAACCGTTCGTTTCCTCACAACAATAGACTTCCGCATAGTGATGCGGACCAAGCGGATGCAGGTCGAGGTCGGTATGCCAGACGACTTTGCGCCAGACGTGGCTCTTCTTGGTTTCTGGGACGTTATGCATGGGTTTTCCTCGCGGATTGCTTTGCCGCCATTGTACGGTGTGTCGGCGCCCGCAGGTCGTTGACAAATTCCAACAGACCGCTTGCCGGCCCGATAAATCGGGATATGATAGGCCACCCTCGCAACCAATACTTACAGCATGAGGGCAACAGGGAGGCAGCCATGGTTTCACGGAAAATCATCGTCTCGAGTCTCGCCGCTTTGTTCGTCTTCGCATCCGACGCGGCCGAACAGCAGCCCAGCAAACCGCCGACCGCCCAGGTCTGGATCGATCTTTCCACCGTTTCCTCCAACATGCCCAACATGGGTGCCATGCGCGCCGGCGCCGGCGCCATGATGAGCAACATGTTCGGCGGCGGGGGCGGCAATAATGCCGGCGGCGGTAGTGCCTTCGGCAATACCCGCTCGATCGGCGCGCCGGGGCGCTGGATGGATGTCACGCTGATGACGCGCAATAACCCCTCGCTGCAAAACGCGACCCAGGCCGTGCCCGACGGCAGCAAGCTTGCGCCCACGCTGGCCCTGGTCAGCCCCGAGGGAACGCCGCCGCCGGTGGCGCCGAAGGCGCAGCAACAGGAAGAGGAAAAAGAGCCCGAACCCGAGTTCAAGAAGCCCAAAGGCAAGATCTATCTCTATTGGGGCTGTAGCGAAACCGTGCACGACGGCCAGCCCAAGGTGCTCGACATGGCAACTGCCGGTCCGCAGGATTTTGCCGCCTTCTTCCAGAGCCGCCACGCCACGACCAAGGGCACGCACTCCACACCGGGCCAGCCCGATTGGCCCAACAAGACCGACAGCCGCATGATTCCGGCCGACGCCTCGCTGGTTGGCCAGCACACCTTCACCGGCGACGGCGTGCCGGATAGCTTCAAGCTCAACATCGACGAGATGCACGATTTGATGCCGGCCATCGCATTGAGCAATCACGATATCGACACCGCCACCGTGCTCGATTGGAGCGCCATCGCCAGCGCGCGCGCCTACTTCCTCTCCAGCATGAGTTCGCGCGGCGAAGGCGAGATGGTGATCTGGACCTCAAGCGAATTGCCCGACTTCGGCATGGGTTTGCTCGACTACCAGCCCAACGGCTCGATCGACAACTGGTTAAGGGAGAAGGTATTGCTTGCACCAACGGTAACCGAGTGCGCCATACCCAAGGAAGCGCTGGGCAAGCGCGGCATGGTGCGCATGATCGCCTATGGCAACGAACTCAATGTCGCTTGGCCGGAGCGCCCCAAAAATCCCAAGCAGGTGTGGGAGCCGCAATGGGCCGCCAAGGTCAGGCTGAAGTCGGTGACGATGAATATACTCGGCATGCAGAACCGCAATGCGGGCAACAACGCCGATCCCAACAATCCCGATAAGCCGGCCCAGCCTGCGCCGCAGTCACCGGTCAATATGCTGAAGGGCCTATTTGGGCATTAAATCGGCGTCCGGTCGATCCGCTTGGTCAGGATAATGGACGTCGCGGTCTGGCGCACACCGTCGGCGGCGCCGATCTGGTCGAGCAGGCGGTCGAGCTCGCCGGTCGATTGGCAGCGCAGCGTCAACATATAGTCCACCGTGCCGCTCACTGCGCACAGCGTTTCGACTTCCGGCATTTTCTGCAACAGGTTCACCAGGCTGGCCGCGCTTCTCGGGTCGATGGTGATGCCGACGTACGCGCGCACGGCAGGCTGGTACGCCTCCTGATTCAACCTTACCCCGTAGCCGGCGATCACGCCGCGCTTTTCCATGCCCGAGACGCGCGCAATGGCCGTGGTGCGCGCAATGCCCACGCGCTTGGCGATGGTCGAGATCGGCGTACGCGCATCATCCATCAGCAAGGCGAGGATTTTGTTGTCAACTTCGTCGAGTGTCGGGTTCATCTCGGTCGCTACGGATTATTTGTAGTATTTATTGGTCATTTTGTAGTGTCTTGCTACATTGTGACGGCATTTTACTCTCTATTATCTGACATGCATAGGTTTTACACTTTTGCCACGTGGAAGCGAGCTGGCAGGGGTGCAAGCGGCTTCCGAAAACGAATCCTTACGGCCGGCAATGTGCCGGCCAGACCACCATAGAGAGCGGAGTAGACCATGAAAAAGACCAAATTGATCCTGTTGGGCGCGGGCAAGATCGGCGATGCCATCCTGAACCTGTTGTCGCACACCGGCGACTATGAATTGACCGTTGCCGACCGCGACCCGGCACGCATGGACTACGTCAAAGAAGCCAATTTCCCCAACGTCAAGTGCGTGCAAGCCGATTTGTCCGATTCCTCCGCCGTGGCTGACCTGATCGCCGGCCATGACGTCACGCTGTCGGCCTGCCCTTACTTCCTGACGCCGGTGATCGCCGCCGCCGCCAAGAAGGCCAAGTCGCACTACTTCGACCTGACCGAAGACGTCGAAAGCACCCGCGTGGTCAAGGCGCTGGCTGAAGGCGCCGACACCGCATTCGTGCCGCAATGCGGCCTGGCTCCGGGCTTCATCTCCATCGTCGCCAACGACGTTGCCAGCCGTTTCGAGACGCTGCGCGACGTCAACATGCGCGTCGGTGCCTTACCGACCTATCCTAGCAATGCGCTGAAGTACAACCTGACCTGGAGCACCGACGGCCTGATCAACGAATACTGCAATCCCTGCGAAGCGATTGTCGATGGGTCCCTGCGCGAAACCTCGCCGCTCGAAGAAATGGAACACTTCTCGCTCGACGGCGTCGATTACGAAGCCTTCAACACCTCGGGCGGCCTGGGCACCCTGTGCGAAAGCCTTGAAGGCAAGGTGCAGAACCTGAACTACAAGACTGTGCGTTACCCCGGCCACCGCGACATCATCAAGATGCTGGTGCGCGACCTGCAATTGGGCAAGCTGGACCGCCGCCCCATCCTGAAGGAAGTGATGGAAGCCGCCATCCCCATCACCAAGCAAGACGTGGTGCTGGTGTTCGTCTCGGTGGTCGGCACGCGCGAAGGCCGTCTCGAGCAGGAAACCTATGCCAAGAAGATCTACAGCCAGGAAGTCAACGGCCAATTGCTGTCGGCCATCCAGTTGACGACCGCTTCGGGCATCTGCGCGATGGTCGATCTGGTTGTACAAGGCAAGCTGCCCAACAGTGGCCTGGTGCGTCAGGAACAGACCAAGCTGGCTGACTTCCTGGGCAACCGTTTTGGTCAGTACTACGCGAACTAAGCTAGCGTGACGCTGTTGGCTGGGCGGATATGCCAGCCCGCGTGCCGAATTGGCGTAAGAGGTATGATTACGTCCCTCACCCCCACCCCTCTCCCGCCTGCGGGAGAGGGGAGTCTGCCGATGGAGAAGATAAATGGAAATCAATAACGTACTCAAGGAACTCGGCGTCGATCTCGCGCCCTTCCATGGCAAGGAATTGCAAAGTCGCTCGCCCATCGATGGCGCCGTGCTGGCTGATCTGCGTGCAGACACCCCGGAACAAGTCACGGCCAAGATCGGCCGCGCCCATGCCGCCTATCAACAATGGCGCAACGTGCCCGCGCCGCGCCGCGGTGAACTGATCCGCCTGTTCGGCGAAGAGCTGCGCGCGCACAAGGCTGCGCTCGGCCTGGTCGTCACCCTCGAAGCCGGCAAGATTTTGCAAGAAGGCCTGGGCGAAGTGCAGGAAATGATCGACATCTGCGATTTCGCCGTCGGCCTGTCGCGCCAGCTCTACGGCCTGACCATCGCGTCAGAGCGTCCCGGCCATCGCATGATGGAATCGTGGCACCCCGTCGGCGTGGTCGGCGTGATTTCCGCCTTCAATTTCCCGGTCGCCGTGTGGGCCTGGAATGCCGCATTGGCTTTCGTCTGCGGCGATGCCGTGGTGTGGAAGCCGTCGGAAAAGACGCCGTTGACCGCCATCGCTACGCACGCCCTGTTCGCCAAAGCCGTGGCACGCTTCGGCGCCGATGCGCCGGAAGGCCTGGCTGAATTGATCATCGGCGGCCGTGAATGCGGTCAAGCGCTGGTCGACGACAAGCGCGTTCCCGTGGTCTCCGCCACCGGCAGCACCCAGATGGGCCGTGCCGTGGGCGAACGTTGCGGCCAGCGTCTGGCGCGCACCATCCTTGAACTGGGCGGCAACAACGCCATGATCGTGGCACCGTCGGCCGACCTCGAGATGGCCGTGCGCGGCATCGTGTTCTCCGCCGTCGGCACCGCCGGCCAGCGCTGCACCACGCTGCGCCGCCTGTTCGTGCACGATAGCGTGTACGACACGCTGGTGCCGCGCCTGAAGAAAATATACGGCGGCCTGCCGATCGGCAATCCGGCCGAGAAAGGTACGCTGGTCGGTCCGCTGATCGATGCGCAAGCCTACAACGCCATGCAAAAGTCGCTGGAACTGGCTGCTGCCGAACAAGGCAAGGTATTCGGCGGACAGCGCGCCACGGTCGCGGGCTGCGAGCAAGGCTACTACGTGCATCCGGCGCTGGTCGAAATGCCGGCGCAAACCAAGATCATGCACCATGAGACCTTCGCGCCTATCCTGTATGTCGTGCGCTACACCGATCTCGACGCAGCAATCGCGGCCAACAACGAAGTGCCGCAAGGCCTGTCGTCCGCGATCTTCACCACCGACCTGCGTGAAGCCGAGAAGTTTGTCTCGGCCTCGGGCAGCGACTGCGGCATCGCCAACGTCAACATCGGCCCGTCCGGTGCGGAAATCGGCGGCGCCTTCGGCGGCGAGAAGGATACCGGCGGCGGCCGTGAATCGGGTTCCGATTCGTGGAAGGCTTACATGCGCCGTGCTACCAACACCATCAACTACAGCAACGCCTTGCCCCTCGCGCAAGGGATCAGTTTCGATATCTAATCGAACGCAATTGCATCAATGCCCGTCATCCCCGCCTTCGCGGGGATGACGGCGTATGCGAGGCAGAAGCCCGGCTGTTGACACGACCGTGTTGCATCGCTGGCGCTTATCTAAGAGAAGGGAAGTTAACGTGGGTCTGCAGAACAGTAACCTGACCAACCTGGTCGAAAAAGTCATCGGCGCGGAAGCCTGCGCCTGGGTGTTGAACTTGATGACAGTCCCGGCCAGCTTCGCCACCTGGGAGGAGCAATGGGTCTCGCGCAAGGAACTGGCGCAGGCGCTCAATATGGTTTTGTTCTACGACCTGCTGCAACGCGTACCGACCGGCCGTCTCTACACCGAGGAAGTCGCAGCCAAGGGCGGCAAGGTATTCCACGACCACGGTGCCCTGCGCACCGTGCGTTGGGCGGAGAGCGGCGCGTTGCCGCCCGGCGAAGCCGCCTTCACACGTATCCTGGAGCCGCTGGGCTACAAATTGAACGGCACCTTCCCGCTGGACCGCATCGGCATGACGGGCCGCTCCTACGCCCATATCGATGCACCCGACGAGATCGCACAATTCTTCGTCAGCGAACTGCATCCGGGCCGCTTCTCGCCGGCCTTCCAGGAAGCGGTATCGCGCGTGCTGGCAAGCGCCAAGGACCCGCTCTCACCCAAATCGCAATTCCTGCTGCACGAATTGGCGCGCGACGGCCGCATCGCCTTCGAGGACGCCGCCGCCATGCTGCCGGAACTGAAAGCCTGCTTCGGCCGCCAGCACGCCGTGCCGCACTTGCCCGACTATGAAATCCTGCTTGCCGAATCGGCCGAGATGGCCTGGATCGCGACCGAAGGCAACATGTTCAATCATGTGACCGATCGCGTTGACGACCTGCTGCGTGTGACCGAAGAACAGAAGGCTCTGCAGCGCCCGATGAAGCAAACCATCGAAATTTCCAAGAGCGGCCGCATCAAGCAGACCGCGTTCAAGGCCGACATGGTGCTGCGCCAGTTCGTCGGTGCCGACGGCGCGCTCGTCGAATTGATGGTGCCGGGCAGCTTCTACGAATTCATCTCGCGCGATCATTACCTCGACATGGTAGCCGATGTCAGCAAGCTCGACCTCGGCTTCGATGCGGCCAATGCCCAGGGCATATTCAAGATGACCGCGACCGCTTGAGTTAGAATACGGCTCAGTAGCAGGCACTGCGCTGGCAGTGCCTTTTTTTTATCAAGAACCCCTCGCCCGCAGGCGGGAGAGGGGCAGGGGTGAGGGAGATAGCGATCTGGCTCGTTAATTTTGACCGGGAAAAGCAGCACTGCTGTTTTTTTGCGCGTCACGTGGAGCCGGATCATGACGCCCCTCACCCCCGCCCCTCCCGCGGGCGGGCGAGGGAGTGAGAGCACGTATGCCACGCCACCTAAAAGGAATTTTCGCGCTACTGATCGTCACCATGGTCTGGGGCACGACTTTTCCCGCGATGAAGGATTTATCGCAGCATTTCTCCGCGCCCTGGATCCTGTTCCTGCGCTTTTCCATCGGCGGCCTGTTGCTGTCACCCTTCCTCTTGCGCGGGAAGAAGGCCGATCTCCTTGCGGGCGCCATGTTGGGCGCGCTGCTTTTTGTCGCCGCCATGTTCCAATTCAGCGGCCTGGTCTTGACCAGTTCCAACCGCAACGCCTTTGTCACCGGCCTGAACGTGCTGATCGTGCCGTTGTTGGGACTGGCGATGGGACGCATCCCCGAGCGCCGCATCCTGATTGCCATTGGTCTGGCAATCGTCGGCCTGTTCGCCCTGTGCTGGGATGGCGCGGCCTGGGGCGAGGGCGACAACCTGGCATTGATGGGCGCATTCTGCTTCGGCGCCTACATCAAGATGTTGGAGATCACGACGCGGCGTGCGGGCAACCTGATGGCATTGACCGCCGTGCAAATCATCGTCGTGGCCCTGTGCGCGCTTGCCTGGCTCGCCTTCAGGGAGTTGCCCGCGCATCCATTCGTCTGGAGTGATTTCGTTGCCGCCGGCAGCGCCAGCTTCGTCAATCTCGCTTACCTCTCGGTGGTGGCCACCGCTGCCATCATCTCGCTGCAATCCTGGGGCCAGCGCCATGCCAGCGCAAACGAAGCTGCAGTGATCTATGCCTTCGAGCCGGGCTGCGCCGCGATTGCCGCCTATTTCTGGCTTGGCGAAAGCATGGGGCTGCGCGGCATCATCGGTGCGCTGTTGCTGATTGCCGGCATGATCGTGAGCCAATGGACGCCCGAGAACAAACCGCAGGTGCGGGTTGTTCCCGAGAATGCGCCCGAAGGCACGCCGGGGTAGTCATGCTGCTCTCCAGCCTGGCCTCGGAGCGCCCGTTGCGGATTCGTCTGATCCGCACCGGCGACGCGGCGGGGCTGGGCTTTGCCGGACTGTTCCAGGTCTTGCGCCTGGCCGAGGCCGAATTGGGCGAGGAACGTTTGCGGCTTGAAGTGGCCCAGCCGCAGCAATCGCCCGATGGGGCCGCTCACTTGCTCCTGCTCGTGGCCGATGAGGAGGTGCCCGCCGAATTTGGCCCGGCATTGCTGGCGCAATGCCGCCAGGCCCGCTTATATGGCGTGATCGGCGGTGCGGTCGATTGGCTCGAGCGTAGCGAAATCAGGGCCGATAAAACGCAACTCTACGACCTTGAACACAACCCGCTCACCTGCGCCGGCGGCGCGGCCGCCATCGATTTCGCGCTGGCCCTGGTCAAAATCCTGTTCGGCGACACCCTGCAAGCCGGGATCATGGAAACGCTGTGCATCACGCAAATGCGTGCGCCCGACGAACCGCGCCCGCTGGCACGCAACCGCTTGCAGCCGGTTCTGGCCGAATCCTTGCGCCTCATGGAAACCCACATCGAGGAGCCGCTCAACACGGATGACATCGCCAACCTGGTCGGCATCTCGCGCCGTCAGCTCGAACGCCTGTTCAAGCAACACCTGGGCAACATGCCGGCGCGCTATTACCTTGAATTGCGCCTGCAACGCTCACGCGCTTTGTTGCTTGAATCGCATCATTCCATTGTGCAAGTCGGGCTGATGTGCGGTTTTTCCTCGGGCGCCCACTTTGCCACTGCCTACGGCGCCTTATTTGGCATCACGCCACGCGAAGAACGCCAGAAAAAGCTCGCCGCTGCGCGAATTTGAAAGTTTTCGTCGCAGTTCGAAAAGAGTTTGTCACATCGCCTCTTTATAATGACGGTATTCACCGGACACCGGCAACTTTGGACATTTGGAGGCAGGCATGAACGCAGCACTCGAATCTGGCAAAGATATGGGCAAGGAAAATTCATCGGCAAACGCCGTCGGACGCCAGACTTTCGATGAGGTCGTGGTGCCAACCTATGCACCTTCCACCATGGTGCCGGTGCGCGCATCAGGCCTCGATCTGTGGGACCAGGAAGGCAAGCGCTATCTCGACTTCACCGCCGGCATCGCCGTAACAGGCCTGGGCCATGCCAACCCGGCCATCGTCGCCGCCCTGACCAGCCAGGCGCAAAAGCTCTGGCACATCGGCAACGGCTACACCAACGAGCCGGTGCTGCGCCTGGCCCAGGCAATCACCGCCGCCACGTTCGCCGACCGCGCGTTCTTTTGCAATTCGGGCGCGGAAGCCAATGAGGCCGCGTTGAAGCTGGCGCGCAAGGTCGGGCACAGCAAGTTCGGCGACAGCAAGCCGCGCATCGTGTCCTTCCTCAATTCCTTCCATGGCCGCACGCTGTTTACCGTCTCGGTCGGCGGCCAGGCCAAGTACACCGAAGGCTTCGAGCCGCTGCCGCAGGCCATCGACCATCTGCCTTACAACGACATCGAAGCCGCGAAGAAGGCGATTGGTCCTGACGTCTGCGCCGTGATCGTCGAACCGGTCCAGGGCGAGGGCGGCATGATCCCGGCCGACCCGGCGTTCCTGAAGGCGCTGCGCGAGCTGTGCGATGCCAACAACGCCTTGTTGATTTTCGACGAAGTGCAATGCGGCATGGGCCGCACGGGCGATCTGTTCGCCTACATGGGCTACGGCGTCACGCCCGACATCATCACGGTTGCCAAGGCGCTCGGCAACGGCTATCCGGTTGGCGCCATGCTGACTACCGAAGACATCGCCAAGGCATTTTCGGTCGGCTCGCACGGCACGACTTACGGCGGCAATCCGCTGGCCGCGTCGGTCGCGTTCGAAGTGCTGCGCACCATCAACCAGCCGGCCTTCCTGGGCCGCGTCAAGGAAGCCGCTGCGTATTTGCACGGCAAGCTCGACAAGATCCGCGCCGATTACAGCGGTGTCTTTACCGAAGTGCGCGGCAAGGGATTGATGCTGGGCATGGTGCTCTCCGAAGCCTATGCCGGACGCGCCAAGGAAATTGCCAAGGCCGCTGAAGCGCAAGGCATGATGATCTTGATTGCCGGCCCGGACGTGGTGCGCTTCTTGCCGGCCTTGGTCGTCAGCAACGAACAGATCGACGAAGCCGACCGCCTGCTGCGCCGGGCGCTTGACGCTTTCCTCGCCCACTGACGCCCCGATGTTCGTCGTCCGACCTGTCGCCGCAGCTGACGTGGCTGCGCTGGAAGCCAACGCTTCCGTCGCCGCGCCCGGTGTGCACACCCTGCCCAAGACACGCGACGCGATTGCGCGCGCCGTCGAACATTCGCTGGCCTCGTTTTCCGCCCGTGTCGACATGCCGAGCGACGAAGCCTACATGTTCGTTCTCGAAGCGGCAGACGGCAGCCTGGCCGGTTCCGCCTCGATCTCGGCCACGGCCGGCTCGAAAGGCACCTTCTTCGCGTTTCGCAACGACGTCATCCAGCAAGTCTCGCGCGACCTCAACATCAGCCATAGCGTGCACGCCCTCACACTCTGTGCCGATCTGACCAGCTATTCGCAATTGTCGAGCTTTTACATGCGCGGCTGGCGCACGGCGGGACAGGAGGCCGCGCTGTTGTCGCGCGCACGCCTGCTGTTTGCCGCGTGCGCGCCGCATCGCTTCGCTGATCGCTTCTTTGCCTCGCTGGCCGGTGTGACCGACGGGAACGACCGTTCGCCGTTCTGGGAAGCCTTGGGGCGCAAATTCTTCCACATGGATTTCCTGGAAGTCGAACGCATGATCGAAGGCGCGCGCAACCGCTCCTTGATTGTCGAACTGATGCCGCATTACCCGGTCTATGTGCCGCTCTTGCCCGGCGAGGCGCAGGCCGTCATGGGGCAGGTGCACAGCGAGGGCGAACTGCCGTTCGCCATCCTGTCCGACGAAGGGTTCGAACCGGACGAATTCATCGACATCTTCGACGGCGGCCCGATCCTGCAGGCGCATCGCAATGGCTTGCGCGCTTTTTCCGGCGCGCGCCGTTGCCGCGTGCTGGGCGGCAGCGGGATACGTGAAGGCGCAATGCATTTTGTGTCGAACTTGCGCGAGGGAGAATTTCGCGCCGTACTCGCGCCCGTAGCGTTCGACGAGCACGACGGCGTCAGCCTGCCCGGCGCGGCGTGCGAAGCCTTGGATCTGGGCGCGGGCGACACCGTGTCCTGCGTGAAATTGTGAGGCGTTGATTGGAGCACCTATGCTGGTAGTTCGCGCCATTGCGGAAAAAGACCTGGACGGCTTGTTTGACCTCGCCACGCGCGTGGGCGGCGGCATGACCACGCTCAAGGCCGATCGGGGCATGCTGGGCCACCGCCTCGACATCGCCTGCGCCTCGTTCGCCGAAACGATCGCGCCGGAAGCGCGCGACTACATGTTCGTCATGGAAGACACCGCAAGCGGCGCCTTGGCCGGTGTGTGCGCGATCAAGGGCGCGGTGGGATTGGAAGAGCCGTTCTACAATTACCGTATCGGCACGCTGGTGCATTCGAGCAAGGAACTGGGCGTGTTCTCGCGCATGGAAACGCTCTATCTGTCGAACGACCTGACCGGCTGCTCCGAACTGTGTTCGCTGTTCCTCCACCCCGATTACCGCGCCGGCCACAACGGCAGGCTCCTGTCCAAGAGCCGCTTCCTTTTCATTGCCCAGTTCCCGCATCTCTTTGCCGAAAAGCTGATCGCCGAAATGCGCGGTTACCTGCGTGACGACGGCAGCTCGCCATTCTGGGACAGCCTCGGGCACCACTTCTTCAAGATGGAATTCGAGCGCGCCGACGATCTCACCAGCTTGGGAAAAAAATCCTTCATCGCCGAGCTGATGCCGCGCCATCCGCTGTATATCGATTATCTGCCCAAGGAAGCGCGCGAAGCGGTCGGCGTGGTGCATACCGCGACCGTTCCGGCGCGCCGGCTGCTGGAGCAGGAAGGCATGTATTACGAAGGCTACGTCGATATCTTCGACGCCGGCCCGGTGCTGCAGGCGCGCACCCGCGAATTGCGCGCCATGCGCGATAGCGAATTGGCGCAGGTCGCATCCGGCGACGCGGGGCAGGGCATACCTACGCTGGTGGCCAACACCAGCCTGTCCGATTTCCGCGTGATCGTCGCCGCAGCCGAAGTGCAGGACGGCGGCATCGAACTGAATGAAGAGCAACGCGGCGCGCTATGTCTCACCGAAGGCGATGCGGCGCGCATTTTGAGTCTGAATCCTTATGCATAGTCACTATCTGAACGGCCATTGGGCCACGGGTGAAGGCCCGCAATTGGCAACCATCGATCCCGCCACCGGCAGCGCCTTGTGGAGCGGCGCCTGCGCCACGCCCGGCGAAGTCGATCTCGCCTGCAAGGCCGCGCGTGCGGCGTTTCCTGCCTGGGCAGCTCAGCCGCTGGAAGCGCGCGCCGCGATCTGCCAGCGCTTCCGCGATCTGTTGAAAGCCAATTGCGAGGAACTTGCGCGCCTGATCTCGGCCGAAGTCGGCAAGCCCTGGTGGGAGGCACGTACCGAAGTGACGTCGATGGCGAACAAGATCGATATCTCGCTGCAAGCTTACCAGGCGCGCACGGGCCTCACGCAATCGACCATCGCCGACGGCGAAGCCGTCTTGCGCCATCGCCCGCACGGCGTGTTCGGCGTGTTCGGTCCGTACAATTTCCCCGGCCACCTGCCCAATGGCCACATCGTGCCGGCGCTGATTGCCGGCAATACACTGGTGTTCAAGCCTTCCGAATATGCGCCGAGGACGGCGATCCGCACTGTGCAATTGTGGATCGAAGCCGGCTTGCCGGCCGGCGTCTTGAACCTGGTCAATGGCGGGCGCGATACCGGTGCGGCGCTGGCGCAGCATGCGGCATTGGACGGCATCCTGTTTACCGGCAGCTATCAGACCGGTGCGATCCTGCATCGCCAATTCGCCGGCCAGCCCGGCAAGATGCTGGCGCTCGAAATGGGGGGCAATAACGCGCTCGCGGTGTGGAACGTCGCCGACGTCGATGCGGCCGTGCACCACACGGTGTTTTCCGCCTTCGTCTCCGCCGGCCAGCGCTGCACCTGCGCACGCCGCCTGATCGTGCCCGATACCCCGGCCGGGCAGGCCTTTCTGGATCGGCTGGTTCAAGTCACGAGCAAGATTCGCGTCGGCAAGCCCGGTGACGAGCCGGCGCCGTTCATGGGGCCGGTCGTATCCTCAGCCATAGCCGACAAGCTGCTGCAGGCACAATCCGACCTCATCGCCCGTGGCGGAAAGGCATTGCTTGCGATGCGCAAGCTTGAAGACAACACCGGCCTGCTTTCGGCCGGCATTCTCGACATGACCGGCGCGGCCGGCGTGCCTGACGAAGAATGGTTCGGCCCCTTGCTGCAAGTCGTGCGCGTGGCCGATTTCGACGCCGCGATCGCAGCCGTCAATGCCACGCAATACGGTCTTGCCGCCGGCCTGTTGTCCGATGATGCCGCACTGTGGCAGAAATTCCAGTTGCAGACGCGCGCCGGCATCGTCAACTGGAACCGCCCGACCACCGGCGCGGCATCGACGGCGCCGTTCGGCGGCATCGGCAAGTCGGGCAACCATCGGCCGAGCGCGTATTACGCCGCCGACTATTGCGCCTATCCGGTCGCCTCGATCGAAAATGCACAGCTCGCCATGCCGAAACAACTCTCGCCCGGATTGGAATTCTGATCATGACGCAATTACGTGATGACGCACGCGAATACAACTTCGATGGTTTGGTCGGCCCTTCGCACAACTACGCCGGCCTCTCGTTCGGCAACGTGGCCTCGTTCAACAACGTCAAGAGCGTATCGAACCCGCGCCAGGCGGCATTGCAAGGCCTGGCCAAGATGCGCGCGCTGGCACAGAAGGGCTTTGCGCAAGCCCTCCTGCCGCCGCAATGCCGCCCGAATTTCGATTTGCTGCGCAGCGTGGGCTTTAGCGGCAGCGATGCCGACGTGATTGCGCACGCCTTCCGCGAAGCGCCGTCCATTCTCTCCTGCGCTTATTCCGCTTCACCCATGTGGACCGCCAACGCGGCCACCGTCAGCCCCTCGGCCGATACCAGTGACGGCAAAGTGCACCTCACGGTCGCCAACCTGAACAGCAAGCTGCACCGCTCCTACGAGCACACGCAGACCGAACGCGCGCTGCGCGCGATCTTCCATGATCCGCGCCACTTTGCCGTGCATGCAGCGCTCCCGGCGACGCCTGCGTTCGGCGACGAGGGCGCGGCAAATCACGGACGCCTGTGCGCCAGCCACGGCGCGCCGGGCGTGGAAATGTTCGTCTATGGCCGCGTCGAATTCGACGCCCAGGCCGCCGCGCCGCGCCGCTTCCCCGCGCGCCAGACCCTCGAGGCTAGCCACGCCGTGACACGCCTGCATGGCCTGCATCAAGGTTGTGCCGTCTTCGTGCAGCAAAATCCCGACGTGATCGATCAGGGCGTGTTCCATAACGACGTGATCTCGGTCGCCAACGGCAACGTGTTGTTCTATCACGAGATGGCTTTCATCGACGAAGCCGGAGCGCTCGAAGCCCTGCGTTCTGCGATGGCCTTGCAAGGAGCAGCATTGCAGCCGGTGCGCGTGCCGGCCGACCAGGTCAGCGTGGCCGACGCGGTATCGAGCTACCTGTTCAACAGCCAGTTGCTCAGCAAGCCCGATGGCAAGATGGCCCTCGTGGTGCCGCAGGAGTGCCAGGAAAATGCCGCCGTGGCGCGCTACCTGGAACAGATGATTGCTTCCGGCGGCCCGATCGACGAATTGCTCAGTTTCGATTTGCGCCAGAGCATGCGCAACGGCGGCGGCCCGGCCTGCCTGCGCCTGCGCGTGGCCCTGACCCCGGCCGAAGCAACGGCGCTGCATCAAGGCGTGATCCTGACTGAAACGCTGTACGGCAAACTGGTCGCCTGGGTCGAGCGCCATTACCGCGACCAATTGGCTCCAGGGGACTTGGCCGACCCCAAGCTGGCGCCCGAAATCCACGCCGCCCTGGACGACTTGAGCGGTATTCTGGGCTTGCCCGGCTTATATCAATAAAATGAGCAATGACGCCACAGAAAAGCATGCAAAAAAGCGGATTTTCCCAATAAAAGAGCAAGAAATCCATGGCATGCTGCATTTGTATGGAAATTGTCGATACTATTAGACCAGTTAGGCCCGATTTTTGCATAAGAGACGCGGGCCGCTTGAATACCAAATTCGAATAGCTAAAGGAGCACACATGAAGGGGATCAAAACGCTGTTGGCTGCGTCGACACTCGCTCTCGGCATGCTGGCAACGACCGCGCAGGCACGCACACTGGAACAGGTCAAGGCCGACGGCAAGATCATCATCGCGACCGAAGGCGCCTATGCGCCGTTCAACTACTACCAGGGCGACAAGCTGACCGGTTTTGAAGTCGATCTGGCCGAAGCGATCGCCAAGAAGATGGGCGTGAAGATCGAATGGAAAGCGATTCCTTTTGATTCCCTGTTGATCGGTCTGCGCCAGGATCGCTGGGATCTGGTCATGGCCTCGTTCGGCATCACCGAAGAGCGCGCCAAGGCGGTGACCTTCACCGCGCCGCAATACTGCAGCGGCGGCGTGATCGTGTCGAAAAACCCGGCCGTTTCCTCGGCCAAGACGCTGGCGGGCAAGGCCGTGGCGGTGCAGGTCGGCACGACCTATTTTGAAAACCTGAAGAAGGTGCCGGGGGTAGGCGAAGTCAAGACCTTCCCCGAGAACACCGACGCGCAATCGGCCCTGATGGCCGGCCGTGTCGACGCCTGGGTAACCGACCGCTTCTCGGCCAAGCAGGCCTTGGAAGCCAATCCCAAGGCCGGCATGCGCCAGGGTGAATATCTGTTCATCGAAAAGATCGCCGGCGCAGTGAAGAAGGACAACACCAGCCTGGTCAACGCCGTCAACAAGGCCGTGGCCGACCTGATGGCCGACGGCACCTATGCGGCGCTGTCGAACAAGTACTTCCACGAAGACATCCGTTGCCATTGATCCGCGGGTCAACTCGATCTCTAGGAGGCCGGATTTGAAGTCCCCGTTGTCTTTGCTGCCGCGATCCTGGTCGCGCGAAAAACGTAGCGCCGTCGCCATCGCCATTGCGGTGGCCGGCATGCTGCTCTTCCTCTGGCTATGTGCCATTCCCCTTTCGTGGATGCCCGAACCCATCGGCCCGGCCGCCGAACTGTTCGCCAGAGGCGCACGGCTGACAGTGGAGTTGACGGTGGTCTCCGGACTGATCGGCATCCTGATCGGTTTCCTGATGGCGCTGGCCAAGCTCTCGCGCATCTGGCCGCTGCGCTGGTTCGCCCAGTTCTACATTTGGGTGTTGCGCGGCACGCCTTTGATCGTGCAGCTTTACTTCGTCTGCTTCGCCTTGCCCGATATCATTCCGCTGCAATTGTCGGACTTCAATTCGGCGATCCTGGCCTTGGCCCTGAACGTTGGCGCCTACAATGCCGAAGCGATACGTGCCGGCATCCTGGCGGTGCACAAAGGGCAGACCGAGGCGGCGCGCTCGCTCGGCCTCTCGCCCTGGCAAACCTTTGCCGCCGTGATCTTTCCGCAGAGCTTCCGCGTCGCCTTGCCGGCCCTGGTCAACAACTTCGTGTCGCTATTGAAGGATTCCAGCCTGGCCTCTGTGATCGGCGTGGTCGAACTGATGACCATCGGTTCGCGCCTGCGTGCCGAGACCTACGAGCCGGTGCCGGTTCTGACCACAGCCGCCGTCCTCTACCTCGCGCTGACCACGATCATGACCCAAGTGTCGAACGCCATCGAGCGCCAGCTCGACGTGCAGAACCATCAATGAGGGACAGACGGTGAATACCCCTGCAAACTCCCCAACCGGCGAAACCAAAGCCGTGGCCCTGATCACGGCCGAAAATGTGGACAAGCATTTCGGCAGCTTCCACGTGATCAAGAACGTCTCGACCACGTTTTACCAAGGCGAGGTGACCGTCATCATCGGCGCCTCGGGTTCCGGCAAATCGACCTTCCTGCGCATGCTCAACCGCCTGGAGACGCATGACGCCGGCCGCATCGTGATCGACGGCATCGAACTCAATTCCGACATGAAGCACATCGACGCCGTACGGCGCGAAGTCGGCATGGTGTTCCAGAGCTTCAACCTGTTCCCGCATTTGACCGTGCTCGACAACGTGACGCTGGCGCCGCGCCGCGTGCGCAAGACGCCGAAAGCCGAAGCCGAATCTGCAGCAAGGGTCTTGCTGGCCAAGGTCGGCTTGTCGGACCACGTGCACAAATATCCGCACCAGATCTCGGGCGGCCAGCAGCAGCGCGTGGCGATTGCGCGCGCGCTGGCGATGCAGCCCAAGGTCATGCTGTTCGACGAGCCGACGTCGGCGCTCGACCCGGAAATGATCAAGGAAGTGCTGGACGTGATGAAGGATCTGGCGCGCTCGGGCATGACCATGATCGTGGTCACGCACGAGATGGGTTTTGCCCGCGACGTGGCCGATCGCGTGATCTTTTTCGAGCACGGCCAGATCCTGACCGAAGCGCCTCCGGAGGAATTCTTCGGAAATACCAAAAATGAGCGGATTCGTGCGTTTTTAGGCCAAATAGCGAATTAAATGCGGCGTGAAAACGCGTATCGTAGCGCCATAAAAATCGGGCCGGTTTGACTGTATGGCCCGAGCGAATCGGAGTTGACAGACAAACAGTAAAGTGCCCCGACACCGACGCCTCACATGGCGTCAACTTATCCAGCCACCCATGGAAGCTTACCCGCCTCCATGCCGCGCCCACGCCACAATGTGCGGCGCGCCCGGGAAGACTCAATAGCATGATGGAGCACACTTCATCAAATTGGAGATATAGATGAATCAACACATCGAAGACTTGCGCAAGCAAACCCTCAACCTCGTCCAATCCGCCGCCGAGGCCAAGGACGCCAAGGATAGCCCGACGGCCGCCGTGATCGAAGCCTGGCTGGCCTCCATCGAAGAAGAAGACATCGCAGGCGTGGCGCCTGAGGTATTGGCCTCGGCCGTCTGGCAGGGGTTTTCCGAGGTGTTGTCCGGTTCGCCCGCCGGTTGCCGCATCGGCGCCCTGCGCTACACGAACACGCGCGATGCGGGCGCGACGGCGCTGTTGATCGCCAACCCCGACATGCCCTTCCTGGTCGATTCCATCGTCATGGCCTTGCGCAACCAGCGCGTGGTGTCGCGTGCGGTGTTGAATGCCGTGCTGTCGGTGCGGCGCGATGCCGCCGGCCACGTGATCCACGTCGAACGCGCCAGCGGCGCCAATGCCGGCCGCGATCCGCTTGAATCCTACGTCTTGTGCCTGCTGGCCGAAGAACTGGCCGCGCCGGTTCTGTCCAACCTCATCGAAGCGATCCACAGCGTAGCCAGTGACGCCGCCGCAGTACATCGCGACGCCCCCGCCATGCGCGAAAAGATGAAGGCCGTGGCCGCATCGTCGGGCACATTGCTGAGCGACGGGCCGGAAGTCTCGGCCTTCCTGGAGTGGGCGGAAGAGGGCGGCTTTGAAGTGTTCGGCTATGCCTATTACCGTGTCGTCGCAGGCGAGGGCAAGTTGACGCGTGACCTGCCTTCCCGCATCGGCGTGCTGCGCGACACCAGCCATCCCGTGTACGACAAATGCCTGGCCGGCATCCCGGAAGATTTCGCCACGCAATCCGGCCGCGTCGATTCGCTTTCCATCGTCAAGGCCGACACCCAATCGACGCTGCACCGCGACCAGAAGCTCGACTTCATCGGCGTGCGCGACGTCAACCAGGCCGGCGAGATGATAGGCGAGCACTGCTTCCTCGGCCTGTTCTCGCGCAGCGCCGCTGCGACGCCCTTGGCCCAATTGCCGTTCGCGCGCGGGCGCATCAAGCAAGTGCTGGCCATTGCCGGCGTGCGTCCCGAAGGCTTCCGCGCCGAAAAATTCCTCGAAATCCTCGAATCGCTGCCGCGCACCGAAATCATGGAAGCCACGCCCGAATGGCTGGCCGAAGTTTCGGGCACGGTGGTTGCGCTGTACAAGCAGCCGCGCGCCAAGGTGTTCGCGCGGCGCGACATCTATGGCCGCCATTTGAATGTGCTGATCTACATGCCGCGCGAGCGCTACAGCGCCAGCCTGGCCGATACGCTCGTGCAAAACGTGCGCAACCTGGCCGGCGCCGCCGAAGTCACGTCGCAGGTCTATCTGGCCGAAGGCCCGCTGGCGCGCCTGTACCTGATCGCCAAGGGTGCGCGCGACCATCTCGATCTCGATGGCGACATCGTGCGCCCGCTCCTGGCCGCGATCGAAGGCTGGCATACCGCTTTCGAGGAACTGGTCGACGAATCCTCCGACGCCGCCCTGCGCACCGGCTTGCGCCGCCTGTGTCTGGAATTGCCGGCCGATTACATCGCCGCCACTTCGCCGCGCACCGCCTACCATGACCTCTCCATGCTGGGCAGCCTGCGCTCGGTCGGCGTCAAGGTGCATATCGAACTGGGGTGGCGCGGCATGGTCAACGTGCGCCTGCTCTCGGCCGAAAGCGCGCCGACGCTGTCGAACATCCTGCCCGCGCTGCACAATGCCGGCGTGGCGGTGGACCGCGAACAGACCTTCACCATTTCCGGCCTCGACGGCACGCCGTTCTTCGTCACCTGCCTGACTGTTGACGGCGCCAGCGCCGCCAAGCTGGCGCAGCCGCAAGTCGCGCACGCCGCACAGGAATTGTTCCAGTCGCTGTTCAACAACGAGGCCGAAGACGGCCGCATGAACGGCCTGGTGATCGAAGCCGGCCTGCGCCAGAAAGAAGTGCAAGTCATGCGCGCCTACGCCAGCTACTGGCGCCAGACCGGCAGCCGCTTCTCGCTGCGCTACATCGCCGATTGCCTGCGCAAGCAGCCCGTCATCGTGCGCACCCTGGTCGAGAGTTTCGCCAAGCGCTTCGACCCGGCGCTGTCGGATGCAGATCGCGCCGCCGGCACCGCCGCCTTGCACGACGTGAAGCAAAACCTCGCCGACCTGAACCACGCCGACACCGAAGACATCCTGCGCTCGATCGCCGACCTGATGCTGGCCACGCTGCGCACGTCTTATTTCCAGGACGCCCAGACCGGCGACACCATCATCTTCAAGTTCGACAGCGGGCAATTGTCCTTCCTGCCCGAACCGCGCCCCTACCGCGAAATCTTCGTGTTCTCGCGCCGCTTCGAAGGCGTGCACCTGCGCGGCGGCCCGGTCGCGCGCGGCGGCCTGCGCTGGTCGGACCGCATGGAAGACTACCGCACCGAAGTGCTGGGCCTGGTCAAGGCACAGATGGTCAAGAATGCCGTCATCGTGCCGGCCGGCGCCAAGGGCGGCTTCGTCTGCAAGATGATGCCCAAGGAGGCCACGCGCGAAATCGTCGCGCATGAAGGCGAATCGGTATATCGCCTCTTCATCGCAGGCCTGCTCGACCTGACCGACAACCGCGTGCGCGGCGACATCATCCGCCCCGCACAGACCGTCTGCTACGACGAGGTCGACCCCTATCTGGTGGTCGCGGCCGACAAGGGCACGGCCACCTTCTCCGACATCGCCAACGGCATTGCCGTGAAGCGCGGCTTCTGGCTTGGCGACGCCTTCGCCTCGGGCGGCTCGAACGGCTACGATCACAAAAAGCTCGGCATCACCGCCAAGGGCGCGTGGGAAGCGGTCAAGCGCCACTTCTATGAAATCGGCCACAACCTCAACACCTCGCCCATCACCATGGTCGGCATCGGCGACATGTCGGGCGACGTGTTCGGCAACGGCGTGCTGCTGTCGAAGCAGATCAAGCTGGTGGCGGCGTTCGACCACCGCCACATCTTCCTCGATCCCACGCCCGACACGGGGCGCTCGTTCGAGGAACGGGTCCGCATGTTCGCCTTGCCGCGCTCGTCCTGGGAAGACTACGACAAGTCGCTCATCTCCAAGGGTGGCGGCGTATTCCCGCGCACGGCGCGCACCATCGAGCTGTCGCTTGAAGCCCGTCTTGCGCTCGGCACCGATGCGGCCATCGTCACGCCTGATCAATTGATGCACATCATCCTCCTGGCGCCGGTCGATCTGTTCTACAACGGCGGCATCGGCACCTACATCAAGGCCTCAAGCGAGACGCATGCGCAGGTCAAGGACCGCGCCAACGACGCCATCCGCGTCTCCGGCAATGAGTTGCGCTGCAAGGTCGTGGCCGAAGGCGGCAACCTCGGTGCCACGCAAGCCGGCCGTATCGAGTTCGCCTTGAAGGGCGGCCGCATCTACACCGATGCCATCGACAACTCGGCCGGCGTCGATTGCTCCGACCACGAAGTCAACGTCAAGATCTGGCTCGATACCGAAGTCAACGCCGGCAAACTGGCCGAAGCTGAGCGCAACCGCGTCCTGAACGACTTGACGCAGGACATCGAAACCCTGGTCTTGCGCGACAACATCCTGCAAACCCATTTGCTGGCGCGCGAAGAGCAGGCCCAGCGCACGGTGGCGGCGCAGGATGGCTATGCCGCGCTGATCGCCAGCCTGGAAGCCGAAGGCGCCGTATCGCGCGAGCTGGAACAATTGCCGTCGCCCGCCGAACTGGCGCGGCGCCGGGGCGAGGGCTACGGCTTGACTGCACCGGAGTTGGCCGTGGTCGTGGCCAATGTGAAGAACCGCTACAAGCGCATCCTCTCGGCCATGCCCCTGCTGGAAAACAGCTGGGCCAAGACGCTCTTGACGCCTTACTTCCCCAATGGCCTGGTCGCCACGCGCAACGCCATGGAGCACCCGCTGGCCAACGCCATCCTCGCAACCGTGCTGGCCAACGAAGCTGTCAACCGTTGCGGCCCGCTTATGCTGATCGAACTGGCGCAACGCCACCAGGTCGAGGAGTCCGCCGTGATCCTGGCCTGGGCGCAAGCCTGGGCTGCGCTGAACCTGGCGCCGCTGTTCGGCACGCTCGATGCGCATGCCCTGATCATCCCCACCACCACCTCCAAGGAAATCGATGCGCGCGCCCGTGTGCTGCAGCACGCCGTCACCGGCGGCTTCCTCTCGGTTTCAGCCCAATTGAAGGCCGAGAGCGTGGCCGAACTGAGCACCATGTTCCACGACGCCGACAGCGTGCAGCGCCTGATTCCCGCCGGTGCCGCCAATCTCGGTGCCTTCGAGCGCGCCCGCGCCACCGTCGATGCAATCGCCGCCATGGCCGATTTCCTGTTTGCCGCGCTGACCATCGCGCGCCCGGCCGGCTTGACCCTGCCGGCCTTGCTGCAAACCGGCGTGGAGCTGCGCCGCGGCACCGGCATCGATGCCCTGGAACAGGCGTTGGCCACGCTGCCCGTGGCCGACACGCAGATCGCCTTGCGCAGCCGTGCGCTCGACGCCTTGCGCCGCAGCCAGCAGCACCTGCTCAACCTGGCCTTGCGCCAGAGCGGCGCGTCGGTACAGGCGCTGACGGCCAAGCTGCAAAAGAGAACTGCTGCGCCTGCCACGCTGGAAGAAGCCGTGCTCGACGCCTGGGCCTTGTCCGACGCGGCAACGGCTGCCGCTGCATAGCTTTGGCATGATGAGTCGTGACGTCATGAGCAGCAATACGGCAAATGCATTGGCCGAAGCGGATTTCTCGGAAATCGCCGACCGCTTCGCCAATGCCGGCTTCACCGTGCGCCTGCCGGCCAGGGGCATCATGCAGATCGCATCGGCAACACCCGATGCGCGAAGGCTGCGCCTCCTGCTCTCGGTCGGCGTGCACGGCGACGAGACGGCCCCCATCGAGATGCTGGCGCAATTGATCGAGCAATTGTCGCACCAGCCGCACGAATTGCAGCTCGACCTGATGGTCGCGGTCGGCAACGTCGCCGCCATTGCACAGGGCAAGCGATTCGTCGATGCCGACCTCAACCGCTTGTTCACCAATGAACGCGGCGAGCTGCAAAACACTGCCGAAGCCGAACGTGCCGACGTGCTCATGCGCGCCACGGCGGCTTTCTTCCAGGACGATGGCGGCGAGCAGTCGAACCTCAAATGGCATCTCGACTTGCACACGGCAATCCGCAAATCGGCCTATCCCACCTTTGCCATCGTGCCCGACGTGATCGCCGAACGCGGCAAGCTGGCCCTGGCGGCCTGGCTTGGCGGCGCTGGCATCGGCGCCATCATCCTGAATTCCCAACTGGCACCCACTTACAGCGCCTATACGGCCACGCGTTTCGGCGCCGTCGCCTGCACCGCCGAGCTTGGCCAGGTCGGCCTGCTCGGCCATAACGACTTGAGCCAGTTTGAAGTCACCGCCGCCGCGCTCGGCACCATGCTGCGTTCAGGCAGCACCATGGCCTTCCGCAAGACCATGCCGCACGTGTTTCAAGTGGCACAGGAGTTGCTCAAGCGCAGCGACGACTTCCGCTTGAGCTTCGACGACAAGACGCAAAACTTCACCGCATTCGAGCCCGGTACGCTTGTCGCTGCTGATAGCCAGGGAGAGTATCGCGTGGGCGAGGCGGTAGAATATGTCGTCTTTCCCAACGCCGGCGTCAGGGTCGGGCAGCGCGCCGGGTTGATGGTGGTGCGGCGCAATTGAATCGCCGTCTTTCATAAAGAAAAAAATGGGGAGGGATGTCATGCTTGCACGAGCGAGGGTCGTTGCGGTCCTGACCTTGGCGGCTTTGTCTTTCGTTGCGAAGGCGCAAACGATCGAGGACGGGGTGCGCTTAGCCTACGCGAATATTCTGACGCGCGCGCAAGATAGCGTAGCGAAGACGGGAGAACGCTATGGCCAGGAAAGCGGTGAAATGATACCCGCGCTGGAATCGCTCGGGAATGCGTTTGCCTTGCTCAAACGGAACGAGGAAGCTGAAAACACCTATCGCCGCGCCATCAAGCTTGCCGGGACGGTCTATGGGCCGGACAACGCAGTAGCGATGAACGAAACCGAACGTCTGGCGACATTTTATTCGCGTGCCGGCAAGCTCGACCAGGCCGAGGCGACCTACGACATCGTATTGAAAGACTATGCCGCGCGCTACGGCGAGAGCGAGCAATCGGTCGTCCGCAGCTTGAACGGCATCGGCCGCATCCACTTGTGGCGCCACGATTTCAAGACTGCGAAGCGTTACTTCGACCGAGTGGCTGCCATTGTAGGCAAGGCGCCTATGCCTGATGTCGACGAAGGGTTATCTGCGCTGTGGTCGATAGAGACAATGTACCGCCTCGAACGCGACGAGAAGGGTATTCTTCAAATCAACGAGCGAGTGCTGGAATCCGTCGCGCGATGGCAGGGCGGCCTCTCGCGTTGGGCGTGCCAGGCGAGATTGGAGGCGGCCGGGTCCTACGAATACGTGGGGCGCTATGCCGAGGCTGAAAAGCTGATCGATTTGATTCCACCGGATTGCATGGATCCCTGGGGCGGCATGCCAGTGCTCGAGGGACGGCGTCGGACGCTCAGGTTGGCCGACATTGCGGTCGGGCTGGGCGAATCCAACAAGGCCGAGCACGGCTACTATGCAACTGTCATTTCCTACCAGGTGGCAGGCGCTCTCGATTTGTTGGAGCCGGGAATCGACGCGCAAATCAGTCTGGCGGCATTCTACAGGGCAAAGGGCGGCGATGATGCCGCGACCAAGATCGAACAACAGGCTGCGGTGCAGGAACGCCACCTCGGTGCGGACTGGATTTCCACTCTCGCGTACAGGCGCGACGAACTCGGCCGGCTCTATTTTCGTCGAGGCAAGCCTGCGCTGGCGGAGTCCCTGTTTACCGCCGCTCTGGCAAGCCTGGAAAAGGCGGGAGCATCACCTGACGTGAAAAATAACATCTACCCTCAAGTCGTTGGCGACCTGGCGGATCTGTACGCCAACAGTGGCGACTACGCGAAAGCCGAACCCCTGTATCGTCAGGAACTGGAAAGCATCGTTCGCTCGTTCGGCCCCGACGACATCCAGGCCGAGCACGCCACCGCGAGCCTGGCGTCGATCTGCGAAAAAAGCGGGCGCAAGGAAGAGGCGGGCAGGCTCAACGACAGTCTGGCCCGCATCCGCGAACGCAGGATTTGAGTCGGCCACCTGCTAATTCCGACAGGTTGTTTATTGCCGTCTCTCTGTTACCCTGTTTGGCTTAAAAGCAATTATATTGTTGCCAAAGAGTTAGCATGGCATTATGCTAACGCCAGCCTGCGGTATCAGCGGGCCTGGCGAATAACACACTGCATCAGGGAGACAACCGCATGTCGAATATCGCGGGGAAGGCTTACGCCATCAACGTCATCACGCCGCTGCGCTGGTACTTGGCCTGGGTCAACAAGGTCATTTTCTGGGTGGCGCTGCAGTTTCCAAAATATCTCAAAGGCTTGATTACACTCTCGCTGATCCACTATGCGCGCTGGGTCATCATCGGGCGCGATCAATTCCCCCATCTGCATCCGGATCAACCCAGGGAAGACTTGAAATACAGCTACATGCTGTTCTTCAGCAACTTCAACGGCAGTTGGGACCAATACATCGATTCCTTCACTTTCTCCATTCCCGGCGGGCTGGATCTGTTCTGGAAATGGAGTGTGCGCTACCCGCATTCGGTTGCGCTGACACCGTTCCACGATTACATCCGCTACAACCAGGTCGAAACCAATCACTATTACAGCGCCTATCCGTTGGCGGCCGCGAACGACGTGAAGGCAGCCAAGAAAGTCAAAGCCATGCTGATCGACTTCGACGGCAAATGGCATGACGCGCCCGATGCGGAATTCCAGAAGAATTACAACAAGCTGCTGTTGAACCTGCAGCACGATCTCGGCGATATGCGGCCCACGCCCATCGTCAGCATGGCCGCCGCCGCCGTCGACAAGCGCCGCGTGCGCGACATGCGCAAGGCGGCGCAACCCACGATCGCAGCGATGGAGGAAGTCTGATGGGCAGCAATATCAATGGCAAGGCCTATGCGCTGACCATACTTTCCCCGATCAAGAACGCCTACGTGCCAGGCGCGGGCGGCGTGGCTTGCGCCGACGCCATCCGCGACCAGTTGGAAAATTGGAACCTGCTGCAAAACAGCCCGATGGCGCGCGTGCCGCAAACCTATTTGGCGCGCTTCTTCGTGCTCGACGACGTATTCACGCAAGCGCTGCCGGGGGCCTGCGCCCTGGATACGACGAGCGATTTTTTGCCGCTCGTGCCGGACGGCATACGCCGCGCCGCCTTGCCGGCAGAGGACCATTTGAAATCGAAGTATTTGGTTTTTTCCAGTAACTTCCATGGCGATCTCGACGCCTACCTGCGCGGCATGTGGCAGGCGATCGCGCCCGAGATACAGAACGTGTGGCAGCATTGCTATGCCTTCGATGCCGTCAAGGATGCCGGTGATTTCGTTTCCTACATGAAGAAATGCCAGTTGACCGCGGCATTGTTTTTCGTCGGCTCGAACGACGATCCGCTGGAGGAGCAATTGAAGGCCTTGTACCTGAAACAGGAATTCTCGCGTTTCGCGCTCGAGTCGCAAGGCTTGCCGACGGCGGAACTGAAAAAACGCTACCAGGAATTTATCGCCCGGGTGAAGCCGGCCGATCTGACCGGGCCGGCATGGGCGCCGGGGCAATATACCTTGTTGAAGCATAGCGAGGCGCAGCAGGAGGCCGCGCTATGACCAATATGCAGACCGCGCCGCTCGATCTGTTCGACATCCAGGGCGATATCGTCCGCCCCTACGGCCGCTTCGGCTTTCCCTTCGCGCGCTACGTGTTCTTCAACATTCGCGAGGGCACCGGGGGACGTGCCTTCGTCGGCGCACTGCTGACCAAGGTGACTTCGGCTGCCACCTGGGGCGTGGGACCGGACCCGATCCCCAAGCCGCTGGCCACCACCAACGTCGCCTTGACCTATCAAGGCTTGAAGAATCTGGAACTGCCGCGTGCAACCTTGGCCGAATTCCCTGAAGAATTCGCCATGGGCATGAAGGCGCGCAAGGATATCCTGGGCGACGACGGGCCCAGCTCGCCCGAACACTGGGACCCGATCTGGCGCAATAGCCGCGTCAAGAATCGCGATCTCGACGTACACGTGCTGGTGTCGATCAATGGTCAGACCATGGCGGCGCTCGAAGAGCGCTACCAGTGGTTGCTGGATGCCGTGGCCGCATCCGATGGCGCGGTGGTGCAATTGAAAGGGCATCGCGGCGACGACGGCAGCGAAGACCTGCCATATCAGGAAGGCCATGCCCTGACGGTAGACGGCCAGCTGTCCAGCCAGGAGCACTTCGGCTATACCGATGGCATCGGCGACCCCTATTTCGCCGGCCTGGCCGACGCGCCCGAACGCGTCAGGGGCCGGGGCAAGCAGATGGACGACGGCACCTGGGCGCCGCTTGCGACCGGTGAATTCCTGCTAGGCCATATCGACGAAGCGCACGAGTATCCCGCCGCGCCCACGCCCTTCCTGCTCTCGCGCAACGGCACCTTCATGGTGTACCGCAAGCTGCATGAGAACGTCGCGAGCTTCGATAGCTTCCTCGATCGCGAAAGCCGCACTTTCCCCGGCAGCAAATGCCTCCTGAAAGCCAAGTTCGTCGGGCGCTGGGCCGACAACGGTGCGCCGCTGACGGCCGCACCCGACGACAAGAGCAAGGCGGAGTGGGATGCGCGTTTTGCCCAGGCCAGCGATGCCGAGAAGGATCGCATGCTGTCCGACTTCACCTACGATGACGACATGAGCGGCGCGAAATGCCCGTTTTCTTCGCACATCCGCCGCATCAACCCGCGCGCCTCGCTGGAATTCATCCAGGGCGACAACCCGGCCGCCATGGTGCGCAACAAGGGCGCGTTCGACACGCCCGGCGCGCTGGTCAACCGGCGCCGCATCATCCGCCGCGGCCTGCCCTATGGCGACGCGAAGGACAGGCAAAGCGATCGCGGCAACCACGGCATCGTCATCATGATGTTGAATGCCGACATCGGGCGCCAGTTCGAATTCGTGCAGCAGCAGTGGATCAATTACGGCAATGACTTCAAGGCATCGAACGACAAGGAAATCCTGCTCGGCAACCACGACAAGGAATACCCGAGCCGCGCTGTGCTCGCCGCCGATCCCGATGGCGAGCGCGCTCCGTATTTCCTGCGCAATATCCCGCGCCTGGTCGAAACGCGCGGCGGCGACTACTTTTTCATCCCGAGCATGACGGCCTTGCGGCTTATCGCGAAGGGGCTGATCGATCCAACCTGATGATCGGTACGTAGAATGTAGGGTGGGTGCAACCCACCAGTGCTTAAAGAAAGTCCTTTGACGCACCGGTGGGTTGCACCGGGCGGCGCTCCGCACACCCTACAATCGTCTATATCTGCCAACTCGTCGGCTCCACCTGCGGCACCTGATTGCGCCCGTGCCGGAACCGCGAAATGGTTTCATAGACGATGCGGCGCGCGCGATTGATGCCGCCCAGCGGTCGATGTTCCGGCAGGCAGTGCCACGGGTTGAACGACAGGTTTTCGCCGAATTCGCGCTGTGCCGCGCTGTCGAATTCCTGCATCGGAATGCGTATCGTGGCCAGCTTGAAGAAGGGCGATGCCGCCTCGCTCCACGCGACGCCGGGGTCTTCAATCGGCATCGTCTCGGCGTCGAGCTGCTTTTGCGCCAGGAAATCGAAACTGACCTCGCCGCGGCCCAGCCGCTCGACCATGGCTTCGCGCAAGTAGTCAGGCCCGGCGTTGACCGGAATGCAGTCGTCGATCGGCGTTTTGGGAATGGCAGAATATTTTACGGCCGCGCTGCCGAACAGGTACGGCGTCGTGCTCCAATAGCGTAGCGCCAGCGGGTTGCCGATTTTTTTCATGGCGCTGACGAGGTTCCAGGTGGCGCGCCAATGCGTAGCGAAGAACCACAGCATCGGCAGGATGCCGGCCATCATCGCCTTGATCAGGGCGTCGAATTGCGCCACGTCGCGCGTGACGAAAACGGGCGTGCTGATCAGGATGAAATCGTGTGTCGTGGCATGCCTGTCCTGTTCCAGCAGCTTCTCGCCCGGCACCCCCATGAGCTTGACGGCCATGCCGCGAATGTCGCCCTTCAAGTCGGACTGGATTTCGGCGTTCTGGTTTGAATAGCGGATCCAGGCTTCATAAGTCGCGGCCTGGCGGAATACCCCCACGCGCCACTCGGGCGGCAGATCGGGTTCGACCGTGAATTCGGCCCGGACGACGCCATGCATCTTGGGGTGCGCGTCGCGGCGCATGGTGTCATGCGCGTATTGCTGGTCGATTTTGTGTTGCAGCCGCGCCGCGAGATCGGCCATCGCGGCCGCTTCGCCGGGAGGAGGGTACTCTTGCGCCAGTGCCTTTTGCGGCATGATCTCTCCATAGGGGAGTTGATGGGCGGATTTGCGAAGGTATGCCCCGGAATGACTTCGGGTTATATTACCTTCTTTCCAGTTCTCGTAATACTTGGCAGGACGAATTTCACACACTGATCGGGAGGCACTGCTTGGAAACCGGATTGCACAGGGCGCGCAGTGAGCAGCGGCCATCGGGCCTGCCGCCAGCCTTGCTCGAACCCGGCCAGGCCGCCGCCGATTTGCATGTCGCCCTGCGCTTTTTCATCGCCTTGTGCGACAGCCTGCGCGAATACCAGCACCGCGCCGGGCCGCACCTGGCGCTGTGCCCGCTCAATCTCGGCGGCGAGGCCGATGGCGCCGTCGCGCTGGCGCACGATGCGGATGCGCCGGTAGCCTATGTTTCCCCCGAACAGACCGGGCGCATGAATCGCCAGGTCGACCATCGCAGCGACTACTATTCGCTCGGTGTGCTGTTCTATGAAATGCTGACCGGGCAACTGCCGTTCGGGTCGGAAAACACCATGGACGTGATCTATGGCCACATCGCGCGCCAGCCGCTCGCGCCCAACGCCATCAATGCCGCGCTGCCCCAAGTCTTGTGCGACATCGTCTTGAAGCTCCTGGCCAAGAACGCCGAAGACCGTTACCAAAGCCTCGAAGGCCTGTCGGCCGACTTGCGGCGCTGCTACGTCAGCTTGTCGGGCAATGGCAATTTCGAGCCTTTCCGCCTTGGGCGCGACGATATTTCCGACCGCCTGCAGATGCCGCAAAAGCTGTATGGCCGCGAGGAAGAAGCGGCGCAGCTATTGCGCATCTTCGACCGCGTCGCCGACGGCGGCGCCGAACTGCTGCTCGTAACCGGCTATTCCGGCATCGGCAAGTCCGCCCTGGTGCACGAGGTGCACAAGCCGGTCGCTGCGCGGCACGGCTACTTCATCAGCGGCAAGTTCGACCAATTCAAGCGCAACGTACCGTATTCGGCGATCAACCAGGCCTTCGGCGAACTGATACGCCAGATCCTGACCGAAAGCGAAAGCCGCATCGCGACCTGGCGCGCCAGGCTATTGAAGGCGCTGGGCTCGAACGGCCAATTGATGATCGAGGCGATCCCCGAGCTGGAATACGTGATCGGCAAGCAGCCGCCGGTGCCCGCCATGGGCGCGGCGCGCAACACCTACAGCTACGTCATGCAGAGCTTCGTCAACGTCTTCACCAAGCCGGAGCATCCGCTGGTGCTGTTCCTCGACGATCTGCAATGGGCCGATGCGGCCTCCCTGAAGCTGATCGACGTGCTGATGAAGGCCACCGAGGAACCCAGCCTCCTGATGGTCGGCGCCTACCGCGACAACGAAGTCAACGCCGGCGACGCCACCCATCCGCTCCTGGTGGCGATAGACGGCATCCGCAACACGACCCCGGTCACGACCATCGAAGTCATGCCGTTGCCCGAGCAGAGCATCATCGAGCTGCTGGCCGACACCTTGCATGCCTCGCACAGCGCGACCGCGCCCCTGGCGGCGCTGATTCATCGCAAGACCCTGGGCAATCCGTTCTTCGTCGGCCAGTTCCTGAAAAGCCTGTATCGCGACCGGTTGCTGCAATTCCAGGCCGGGCGCTGGCAATGGAGCGTCGAGCAGATCGAGGCCCAAGGCATCACCGACAACGTGGTCGATCTGCTGATGAAGGAATTGCACCGCCTGCCCGAAGCGACCCAGCGGCTGCTCACGCTGGCGTCGTGCATCGGCAACCGCTTCGAATTGGCCACGCTGGCCACGGTCAGCGAAATGCAGGCCGGCGGCGCGGAAGTGGAATTGCGCCAGGCCATCGAGGCCGGCTTGATCCGCGTGGCCGATCCCACCCTGGGCAGTACAGGCGGCTCGCACACCTATCATTTCCTGCACGACCGCGTACAGCAGGCGGCCTACGAAGGCATACCGCTTGAGGAAAAGAAAGCGGTGCACTTGAAAATCGGCCGCCTGCTCGTCAACAGCATGCCGCCCGAACAGGCCGAAGAACGCATCTTCGACATCGTGCACCAGATGAACGAAGGCCGCATGCTGATCACCGATGCCGGCGACCGCGAAGCCCTGGCCCTGTTGAATCTGCAAGCCGCGCAAAAGGCGCGCAAGACCGCCGCATTCGAGCTGCATGGCCAATGCATCGACATCGTGCTCGATTTCGGCGGCGCGCTGGACTGGCAGGCCAGGCCCGGCTTCATGGTCGAGCTACACATGGAACTGATATACGGCGCCTTCGCCCGCGCCGACTACGCCGAAATGGAGCGCCTGTGCCGCATCGTGTGCGACAACACGGGCAATGCCGCCGAAGCAATCGCCGCCAAGGAAATGCTGATCCGCTCCTACGCCGCATCGTACAAGCCGCGCCAATTGCTGCAAACCGGGATCGAAGCGCTGGCCTTGGCCGGCGTCACCGTGCCGGCGAATCTGGGACCGCGCCACATCTGGCTGGCACGCCTGCGCCTGGCGCTGGCCTTGCGCGGCAGGAACCCGTTGGAGCTGGTCGATCTCGCTCCGGTACAGGATCGGCAATATCAGCTCGAACTGCAGGCGAGCAACCTCTTCCTCGGCTACGGCTTCACCTATCTGGCCGATTCCAACGTCGTGCTGTGGGTCGCCATCGAAATGATACGCAAGGCCGCACGCTACGGCATCTCGGCCAATTGCACCTACGCGCTCGCCGTTTGGGGCCGCACCCTGGCAGGCAAATTCGGCAAGCCCGAACAGGGCTATCGCTTCGGCAAGGCATCAGCCGAACTGGCCGCGAAGACCGGCATCCTCGGCGCCATCGGCATCTTCCACGGCATCATCCGGCACCGCAAGGAACACCTGCGGCTCGCCTTGCAACCCTTGATGGACACCTACGTCAAGGCCATGGAAACCGGCGACCGCGCCAGCGCCGTGGTGGCCCTGTCGTTTTCCGATGCGGTACGCTTCCAGTCCGGCGGCAAGGTCGACGATGCGCTGGCGCAGATCCGCAAGGACATCGGCATCTACCGCAAGATGAACTACCCGGCGCTCCTGGGCGTGATGATCCCCTGGGCCATGCTGTTTGCGCGGCTCGTCGGCGAACCGCTGACCGAAATCAGCGGCAGCAAGAACGAAGACGACTTCGTGGCCGAGCGCAAGGCCGGCGACGATCCCTGGGGCGTGTTCTACGTGCGTTCGATCCAGTGCATCGCCGAATACTACTTCGGCAACTACGCCAGGGCGATTGCGCACGCGGAAGAAGCCATGGAACTGCCAGGTTTCGACTTCGGCACACCGGCGTCCGGCTTCCTGCTGTTTCTCTCGTCACTCTCACGCCTGGCGCAATGCCGCGCTGGCGACGGTTCCTCCTCGGCCATCCTGGCGCGCGTGGAGCGCAACCAGCGCACCTTCAAGTTGTGGGCCGACCACGCACCGGTCAACTACCTGCACAAGTGGCAACTGGTCGAGGCCGAGCGTTGCCGCGTGCGCGGGCGGGTTGCACCGGCGGTCGAGTATTTCGAACTGGCGATCAAAGGCGCGCGCGACAACTGGTTCTGGAACGACGAAGCCCTGGCCAACGAGCTGGCCGGGCGTTTTTACCTCGAAATCGGCAAGGAAATGCATGCCCGGCTGCACATGGAAGAAGCGCACGCCAAATATCTCGAATGGGGCGCCTTCGCCAAGGCGCGCCAGCTCGAAGAAGCGCATCCGCGGCTCCTGGCGCGCGTCATCGGACGCAAGCGCGTCGCGGCGGCCGTCGGCAGCGAAAGCCGGGTCGACATCGATACCGTGATCAAGGCATCGCAAACGCTGTCCGGCGAAATCCAGCTCGAACGGCTGCTGGCCAAGCTGATGCGGCTCTTGATCGCCAACGCCGGCGCGCAGAAGGGCGTGCTGCTGTTGCATCAGGATGGGCGCCTGGTAGTGCGCGCCGAAGCGCAGGACGACGTCTTCGAAGTGCAGCAGCAGATACCGGCCGAGGATGCCGGCAACATCAGCCTCGCCATCGTCCACTATGTGCGGCGCACGCGGCAAAAAGTCGTGCTGGGCGACGCCAGCGCCGACAGCCAGTTCAACAGCGAAGCCTATGTCGCACTGAACCGGCCGAAGTCGGTGCTATGCATCCCCTTGCAAAAGCAGAGCGAACTGATCGGCATCCTGTATCTGGAAAACAATCTCGCGGTCGACGCCTTTACCGCCAGCCATGCCGAACTGCTCGAAATGCTCTCGACGCAGATCGCCATCTCGCTGGAAAACGCCGGCCTGGTAACCGAGCTGGAACAGAAAATCGCGCTGCGTACCCAGGCACTGAGCCAAAAAAACGCCGAGTTGAGCGATACCCTCGACACGCTCAGGCGCGCGCAGAAGCAATTGGTCGAGTCCGAGAAACTGGCTTCGCTGGGCCAGCTCGTCGCCGGCGTGGCGCACGAAATCAACACCCCGGTCGGGGTCGGCGTGACCGGCGCATCGACACTGGCCGACGAGACCACCAGGTTAGAGACGCTCTACCGCTCAGGCGAGATGAAACGCTCCGACCTGGAGCGCTACGTGCAACACGCCAGCACCATCAGCCGCTTGCTATTGTCCAACATGGAACGCGCCGCGACGCTCACGCAAAGCTTCAAGGAAGTCGCCATCGACCAGACCAGCCAGGAAAGACGCGCCTTCCGCCTCGACGAATACATCCGCGAGGTACTGCTGAATTTGAACCCCATCCTGCGCAAGACCGAGCATCGCGTCGACATCGCATGCCCCGACTCCATCATCATCGACAGCTACCCCGGCGCGTTATCGCAGATCCTCACCAATTTCGTGATGAACGCGCTCCTGCACGCCTTCGAAGAAGGAGTGCCGGGGCAGATGCGCATCGTGGTGCGCGAACTCGATGCCGCCACGGTGGAGTTGCAGTTTTCCGACAATGGCAAAGGCATTGCCGCCGAGCACTTGCCGAAGATATTCGACCCCTTCTTCACCACCAAGCGCGGCCACGGCGGCAGCGGCCTGGGGCTTTCCATCATCCATAATCTCGCCTCGGGCGCCTTGATGGGGCGCATCTCGGTCACAAGCACACCGGGCACGGGCACTACCTTTACCCTGGTGTTCCCGCGTACAATCAACACAATAACAACGCCCCAGCCGTGACCTGGGCGCGCGCAACACGATCGAGAATGGCATGTTGAACGACTTTTCCTTTGCCCCCGAGGCTGAAGACCAAGGCCCGAGCGGCGAGCAAGACTGGCAAATCCTGATTGCCGACGACGAAGACGAAGTGCACCAGGTCACCACCGTGGCGCTGGCTGACCTCGTGTTCAAGGGCAGGAAACTCCGCTTCCTGCACGCCCATTCCGGCACCGAGGCGCGCGGCATCCTGCAGCGCAATCGCGACATCGCCGTGGTCCTGCTCGACGTCGTGATGGAAGCCGACGACACCGGCCTGCGCCTGGTGCGCGAAATCCGCGAAGACCTGGGCAACCGCCGCCTGCGTATCGTGCTGCGCACCGGCCAGCCGGGCCAGGCGCCCGAGCGCGACGTCGTGATCGACCACGACATCAACGACTACAAATCCAAGACCGAGCTGACGCGGCAAAAGCTGATGACCTGCGTGATCTCGGCGTTGCGCTCGTTCGACGACATCGTCTCCCTGGAAAAAAGCCTGCAAGGGCTGGAAAACATCGTCGGCGCGGCCGCATCGTTTTTGCAGGCGCTAACGGAAAAGAGCTTCGCCGACGAAATCCTCAAGCAGGTCAATCATCTGCTCGGCCATCCCTACGAAGGGCTGGTCGCATCGCGTCCGCGTGCAGGCGGATCGTTCCAGATACTATGCGCCGGCCCGCGTTATGGCGAACCCGATGTGCGCGCGCGCGACATGATCGAGCAGACCCTGGCCGCGCGCGCCAACACCTATGGCCGCGAAGAAGTCTGCCTCTACATCGAACCGCGCAAAGGCAATGGCGACTACGCCGTGCTGGTGCCGATCGACCGCAATCTTTCCGACCTGCAGCGGCGCCTGCTCGACGTGCTGTCGACCAACATTTCGGCCGGCATGGCCAACGTCCAACTGTACGAATCGCTCGTCGCCCTCTCCGCCGACCTCGAACGCCAGGTGGTGCAAAGGACGCAAGACCTCTCGATCGCCAAGGAAGCGGCGGAAAAAGCCAACCAGGCCAAGTCCGAATTCCTGGCCGTCATGAGCCACGAAATCCGCACGCCCATGAACGGCATACTCGGCATGATGCAATTGGCCATCGGCGAAGCGCACGACCATACGCAGCGCGAATACCTCGAGACGGCGCAGTATTCCGCCGAAGCCCTCTTGACCATCCTGAACGACATCCTCGACTTCTCCAAGCTCGAAGCAGGCAGCCTCGATTTCGAAGCGATCGAGTTCGACCTCGTCAAGACCATCGACAGCGTGGTCACGCTGCTATCGTCGCGCGCGCACGGCAGCGGCTTGACGCTGCAACGCGACATTGCTGCCGACGTGCCGCGCAACCTCACGGGCGACGTCGGGCGCTTGCGCCAGGTCTTGCTGAACCTCGTATCGAATGCCCTGAAGTTCACCGAAAAGGGCGGCGTCACGATACGCGTCGCAACCGCCCCCGGCGGCAGGTGCGGGCCGGGCGCGCAAGGCTTGCGCTTTGGCGTCAGCGATACCGGCATCGGCATCGCCCCGGAGGCGAGGGACAAACTGTTCCACTCGTTTTTCCAGGCCGACAGCTCCATTTCGCGCCGCTTCGGCGGCACCGGCCTGGGCCTGTCGATCTGCAAGAAGATCGTCGAAATGCAGGGCGGACGCATCGGCGTCGAGAGCGCGCCCGGCGTCGGCAGCCATTTCTGGTTCGAACTCGATTTCGCCGCCGCCGAGCTGCGCGCCGCGCCGGCCATGCCTGCGGCAGTGCTTCCGCCGGGTGGCGCGATGCATATTCTTCTCGCCGAAGACAATGAAGTGAACCAGCGCGTAGCCGGTGCCTTGCTGAAAAAAGCCGGCCATCGCGTCACGATAGCCGGCGACGGCCGCCAAGCCGCCGAACTGGTGGCGCGCGAAACCTTCGACGTAGTATTGATGGACATGCACATGCCCGAGATGGACGGCATCGAAGCCACACGCGTCATCCGCGCCTTGCCTGCGCCGGCTTCGCAAGTGCCCATCGTCGCGCTGACTGCCGCCGGGGCCAGTTCGGACATCGAAACCTGCCTCGAAGCGGGCATGAACTACTTCCTCGTCAAGCCTTTCCGCATGGAGCGGCTCGATGCCATCCTCGGCGAAATGCGGCGTGAGCGTAGCGCCTGAATGCCTAAGGCCCGATATTTCCCAATTGCAATTTTCTGCGGAATAGGCCGGTAAAACCGGTTCTTCTCCAAGCCTTGCCGGACTCTTGCCAATTGATAATGGTTGGTAAGAAATTCCGGCCTGGGCTTGTTCCCCATGCCGTCATGCCAGCGATGGCGGGAGTCGAGCATGGACAACAACGAGGCAGGGCGCAACCCCTTTTTTGACGAAGACCGTCTGCACGGCTTCGCCGACGTCGACGAATTGCCGCCGCACGCGCGGGTAGACCTGAAAGCCATCCGCCAGGCAATCGCGCGCGTCGAAGCCGAAGCCAAGGCCACGGTCGCAGCCGAAACCCGTGCCCGCGCCGAAGCCGAAGCCCGCGTCCTGGCCGAGGAACGCGCCCGCCTGGATTCCCAAGCCAGCGCCGAAGCGCAGCGCCACGCCAAGGCCGAGCAGGAAGCGCTGACCGCTGCCAAACGCCGCCTCGAAGCCGAACGCGAAGCCCGCATCGCCAGCGAAGGCAAGGCGCAGGCCGTCAACGGCGAAATCGCCGAATTGCGCGCCCGCGCCGAAGCCGACAAGGAAGCCGGTGCCGCCGCGACCCAACGCCAGCAAGCCGAGCGCGAAGCGCGCGCCCGCGCGGCCGAGCAGATCGCCGCCGAATCCGAATTGACCGAACGCGCCACCGAAGCCGCACGCGCCCTGGCCCAGGAAGCCGAGCAGGCGCGCTGGCTTACCGCCGAACGCGCCAGCGTGCTCCAGGCCGCCAAGGAAGAAGCCGAAGGCCGCGCCCGCGCCGAGGCGCGCATCGCCGAATATGCACACGAACGCGAATTGACGGAAAAGCAGGCGCGCCTGACCGCCGAACGGCTCGATGCCGGCCGGCGCGAAGCGCTCGATCAAGCAAGGTCGCGCGAGCATGCCGACAGTTTCGCCCTCGATGCCGCCATCAAGCGCGCCGCCAGCGAAGTCCGGGCCCGCGAAGACAGCCGCGCCCGCGCCGGTGCCGAACGCGAGCAGGACAGCATTGCGCGCGCCCGCAGCGAATCGGAACAGCGCGCCCGCGAAGCATTGCAACTGCGCCTGCAAGCCGAAGTGGAAATGCGCGACGCTGCCGAAAAGCGCGAACAGGCCGAGGCCATGGCCGCCGTCGAAGCGCAGGCACGGCGCGAAGCCGACGAACGCATCCGCCTTGCCACCGAAGCGCGCATCGTCAACGAAAGGCAGTTGCATCATCAAGCGGTGGCACGCATCGAGGCCGAACACGCCGCGGATCAGCACACGCGGGCCCGTCTCAGCGTCGAAATCCAGGCAACGGAACAGGCGCGCCTGCGCGCCGACGCCGAGCAGCAAGCCGCCGCAGCCGCACGCACGCGTGCCGAGGAAGAGCAAAAGGCGCAGGAAGTCGCGGCGCGCCGTCTCGAAGTCGAGCGCGCCGCCGCGCGCGTCGAAGCCGAACGCAATGCCGCCGAGCGCGAAGCCATGGCGGCTGCCGCCGAACAGGTCGAACTGCACCGCCAGGCTGCGGCCTTCGCCACGCGCAAGGCGCGTCAGGCGCTGGAATTGGCACGCGCCGAGCGCGAACGCGCCGCCAGCGAGCAACAGGAACTGGCAGCCTTGCAGGAAAAGGCCCGCGCCGAGGAAGATGCCTATCTGGCGGCGCAGGCGCGCACCGCCGCCGGCGTTGAACATGCCGAATTGCTGCGCATGCAGGCAGACGCCGACAATGCCAAGCGCGCCGCCTTTGAAACCGAAGCCGCCGCGATCAAGCTGGTAGTGGAAAAAGCCGTCGAGGAAGCCGAGTCCAGGAACATCGCAGCCAAGGCCGCGCTGGAAGCGGCGCGCCAGGCGGTCGACCTGGCCCGTCTGGAACGTCAGCGCGCCAGGGATGAGCAACAGTCGCTCGAACTGATGCAGGCCAAGCTTGATCTCGAAAGAAAGCGCGCCATCGCAACCGAGCGCGTGCGCCATGCCACCGAAGAAAAACTGACCAGCGAACAGGCGGCGATCGCCGAAGCTGAAGCACGCGAAGAGGTCGAACGCGAGCATGCCGAACTGATGCGTCAACGCGAGGCGGCCGAGCGCCAGGCACGCACCTTGCGCAGCGCCGAATCCAACGCCACCCGGCACACGCTGGAGCAGACCCAGGAGCGGATCGACCTGCAACGCAAGGCCGCCCAGCTCGCGCTGCAAAAGGCCCGTGCCGCGGTCGACTTGAAGCGTGCCGAGCGCGAGCGTCTTGAAGCGGAACAAAAAGAATTGGCCGCCCTGCAACAGAAAATGACGGCCGAAGCGGCGGCGCGCGCCGAAGCCGAAGCGCGCGAGCGCGCCGAGCGCGAATACGCCGCCATCCTCGTGGCGCGCCAGCAGGCGGAACAGACCGCGCGCACGGCAGTGCAGGCCAAATCGGCGGCGGAAAGACAGCAAGCCAGCATCGAGTCCGCCCAGGCCGAACAGCAAGTGCAACTGGCGCAATTGGCCGAGACGCGCGTACGCGAAACGGCACAATTGCAGCGCGCCGAACGCGAACGCATCGAGGCCGAGCAAAAGGCCCTGGCCGCGATGGAAGAGAAGAAACAGGCCGAAGAAGCCGCACGGCGCGAAGCCGAAGAACGCGCCGCCGCCGAGCTTCAGCATGCGCAATTGCTGCGCCGGCGCGAGCGTGCCGAACAGGAAGAAAAGCTCGCCGCCGAAGCGCGCTGCGTAGCCGAAAAGCAGTGTGCGGATCTGCAGCAGGCGCAGGTCGAGCAGCAAAGGCAGATGGCCGAACTGGCTGCGGCCAAGGCGCGCGAAGCCGATGAATTGCTGCGCGCCGAACGTGAGCGCATGGCCGCCGAAGCCGAGGCGCTGGCGGCGCTACAAAAGAAAATCGAAGCCAAGCAGCACGCCCGCATCGAAGCCGAGACGCGCGCCCGCATGGAACAGCAGCAGCAAGCCATGCTGGCGGCGCGCGAAGAAGCCGAGCGCCGGTTGCGCCTTGCCAGCGAAGCGGAATACGAAGCCACCTGCAAGACCGTCAATGAAGTGCAGGCGCGCCTCGAAGCGCAACAGCAGGCCGCGGCCGCCGCGGCCTTGAAGGCAGCGCAAGCGATCGAGCTGGCCCAGGCCGAGCGCGAGCGCGCCACGCGCGAGCAACAGGCGCTCGAACTATTGCAACGCCAGACGCAGCTGGAAAAGCAGCGCAGCGACGCCGAGCGATTGGCTGCCTTGTCGCTGAAAAAGACGCAAGCCGCGGAAAAGCAGGCCTGTGCCGAAGCGCAGGCGCGCGCCGTTGCCGAATACCGCCAAGCCAAGTTCGTGACCGAACGCGAAGAAGTCGAGCGTGCCGGGCGCCTGGCCGTCGAAGCCGAGGCCGAGGCCGAGCGCCAGGCATTTGAGCAAGCCGCCGCCCAGGCCGCCGCGCAAAAGCAGTCCGCCGAACTGGCCGAAGCCCGCGCGCGCGAAGCGATGGCGCTGGCCCGCACCGAACAGGAGCATGTCGAAGCCGAACAGCAGGCGCTGGCCGCAACCAGGGACAGGCAGCGCATCGAACAACTTGCCATGCAGGAAGCGCGGCAGCGTGCGATTGCCCAGCGCGAAGCGGCGCAACTGCTGCAACAGCGGCTCGAAGCCGAGGCTGCGGCACGTGCGGTGGAAGAACAGGCGCTTGAGGCCGAACGCACGGCGTTGTGCCTGGCGCAGGAAAAGCTCGCCGCCGAATTGGCCAAGGCCGAAGAAAACGAAGCACTGCGCCAACGCAACGAACAGGAAAAGGCGCAAGCCGATCAGCTCGCGCACGAATTGATCGGCCGCTTGGCGCAAGACGGCGCCAATGCCCAATCCTGGCGCCATCGCGCCGAGGCCATGCTGGCCGAAGCGCCGATAGCGGTAAGCCTGCCAAGGCGCCGCCACGGATCGGCCAAAATCGTCGCCGTCACCGTCGCCGCCGGTTTTGCCGGCGTGGTCGGCATGTTGGCGCTGACCAATGGCGCCTTGCCGTTTGCGCAAAAGACTGCCGCGCCCGTGCAGAAGGAAGTGGCGCTGCAGGAACCGGGCGATCCGGCCAGGCTGCAAATGTCGCTTTCACTTTCCACTCCGGCCTCGGCCGCTCCCGCCGCGCAATAGACATTCACGATGCGCATTCTCCCTTCCCGGTGGGCACCGGGAAGGGGCTGTCATGAAATCGTAATATTATTTCGCTATTGTTGCGCCTCTGGTGTGCCAGAGCCGTTTGCTCCCGCTTGTCCGCATTGTGAAAAATTGCGTCTTTGACGCACTTCCTCGCGCGTTCACATTACCTTGAAGGCATAATGGCGGGTGTCGCCATGATGCGTATACGAATGGGTATGCGACGGTGTAGCCGAGCATGGGCCACGATTCGATTGACGAGAGGATGGGATGTTCGCAGCGGTAGATTTGGGCTCCAACAGTTTTCGCATGCATATCGGCCACCACGACGGCGACACGATACGCGTGCTGCGCAGCGCGCGCGACCCGATACGGCTGGCAGCAGGACTCGATGCCCGCGGCAACCTCACCGAGGCGGCCATGCAAAGCGCGCTCGAATGCCTTTCCCGCTTCAAAATCATCCTCGACGGCTACAAGCTTGAAGCCGTGCGCGTGGTGGCAACCAACACCATGCGCATCGCCAGGAACGGCGCCGCCTTCCTGCCGCTGGCGGAAAAGGCCATCGGTCATCCCATCGAAATCATTTCCGGCGAAGAAGAAGGACGCCTGATCTACATGGGCGTGGCCAGCACCTTCGCCGCCTCGAACGAGCGGCGCCTGGTGCTCGACATCGGCGGCGGCTCGACCGAGCTGATCCTGGGCCAGGGCCAGGAAATCGAGCGCGTCGAATCGTTCAGTGTCGGCAACGTCGGCCAAAGCCAGTCATTTTTCCCGAGCGGCAAGATCGATGCGGCCAGCTTCGATGCCGCCGTGGTCTCGGCGCGCAGCTATTTCGAAGACGCGGCCCCGCCTTACTATCCGCAATACTGGAGCAACGCCTACGGCTCGTCGGGCACGATACGCTCGATTGCCGACGCCATCGCCAAGAACGGCCTCGGAGACGGCACGCTGACACCCGCCAGCCTGGAAGCGCTGAAGCAGCGCATGATCCATTTCGGCCACACCAGCAAGCTCGAACTGGCCGGCATGAAACCGGACCGCTCGGGCGTGATGGTCGGCGGCCTGGCCATCCTGATCGGCGTGATGCAGGAACTGGGCATCAAGAAGATGACGGCCATCGAAGCCGGCTTGCGCATGGGGTTGTTGTGGGACTTGCAGTGGCGCGCCAACAAGCGCGACCGGCGCGACCAGTCCGTGCACGCCTTCCTGCAGCGCTTCCACGCCGACGAGGGCCGCGCCAAGCGCGTGGCCGACGTCGCCTCGCTGCTGTATGCGCAACTCAAGCCGGCCGGGGATTTGTATACCCGCTACCTGTACTGGAGCGGCCTGCTGCACGAAGTGGGCCTGGCCGTATCGCAAAGCGGCTACCACAAGCATGGCGGCTACATGATCGGCAATGCCGACCTGCCCGGCTTCACCACGCGCGAGCAGCGCGTCATGAGCGTCCTGATCCTCGGCCAGAAGGGCAACCTGCGCAAGATCCAGGAAGCGGTGGCCGAACCCGACATGGCCAAGGCCGTGCTGGCGCTGCGCCTGGCCGTGCTGTTTATGCACTCGCGCATCGAAGTCGATTTGAGCGAAATGCGCCTGCGCATGAAGAGCCGCATCGAACTCGAAATCATGAGCGGCTGGTTCAAGGACCACCCGACCGCCTGGTTCTGGATGCAAAAGGAAAAGGACTTCTGGAACGAAGTCGGGATGGATTTCTCGATCAAGACCAGCTAATTGACCATAAGGCGTAGGGTGGGTAAGCGAAGGGCAACCCGCCATGTGATCAAAGGCTTTCTTTGGGCGCTTACTGGACCCGTCATCCCCGCGAAAGCGGGGATCCACAATTAAGACCGATATTCGTGGCACACCTGGGTTCCCGCTTTCGCGGGAACGACGCCTGTTTGCTGCACGCGATTAAAACACCAACTCGCTGCCCCGGCTGAACAAGGCAATATCCAAATAGGTCGACAGGTGATTCGTGCCCGGCGAACACACCATGTTCAAGCCGCCCAAGTCGATACTGCCGTTGTGCGCCACGATGTCTTGCAAGGCCTCGTAGTTGTAGCGCTTGGTCTGCTGCATGGTCTTGACCAGGGCTTTGGCGGCGGCAAATCCTTCCAGCGTCAGTGACGACACTGCCTCGTCGCGGTATTTCTTCATCATGTTCTGATGCTCGGCCTGGATCGGCGAGGCGCTCGAATTGGGATTCGGCACCACTTGCGAAAATACGGTCCATCGGACCGCCGCGCTGCCGGCCAGCTCCAGCAATGTGCCCAGATTGGTCAGCGAGGTGCCGGCCACGAAGGTCTGCGGATTGGTCTTGCGGAACTCTTTGAGGAACAGGCCGGTCGTGATGGTGTCGCCGACCACGATCACAAACGAAGGCTTGGTCTGCGCCAGCCTGGCGGTATCGCGCGCGATCTGGTCGCCGTTGCCGGCCACGCGCACGCTGCCCGTCACGCGCATGCCCTGCGCCTTGATCTCGTTTTGCAGATTGTTGAACGCCTCCTGGCTGCCGGCGTTGTTCTGGACCACCAGGCCCACATCCTTCATGCCCAGCTTGGTGAAGTAAGTGAAGATGTATTTCATTTCCTGCATATAGCTCGGGCGCCAATACAGGACGTGCGGATCCTTGCCCTGTTCGGCGCCGGTCAGGGGCGCATACAGGACCTGGCCGCTGCGCTTGAACGCCGGCGAATTGAGCACCGCCTGCGTGATGTCGTCGCCGACCCCGCCGATCAGGAAGTCGGCCTTGTCGTGCTCGATCAATTCGGCCACGGCCGAGACGGACAGGTCGCTCTGGCCCTGGTCGTCGCGCACGATATAGTCGACGTGGCGCCCGTTGATGCCGCCGGCGGCGTTCAAGGCATCGAAGTAAGTCTTGATGCCGGCCACGTAGTCGCGCCCGATGGAGCCGTTTGGGCTGGAGAGATCGACTGCCTGGCCGATCACGACGGACTTTCCCCCAGCCTGCGCGAACAAGGGCAGGGCGAACAATGCCAAGGCGAACACGTTGGCGAAAAAGCGGGAGAGCAGGATGTGGCTGAGGGCGTTCATGATCGAATATTGCCTCAAGGAATGAATCGAACGTCATTGTGCTGCGGAAATATGACCCGCTGATGAATTCAACTCGGTGCGGCACGAATGAAAACACAATCGCCGCGCCGGACTGGAAAAAAATCCGCATCTGCGCCAAACTGCGCATCGAAGCGATTCGAAGCCGCATGCCTTCTTGGCGCGGCCCGTCGTTGAAGACGGTTTTCTTGTCGCGCGGAAAATAATGGTATATATTATTTATACGATTAATCGAAAAAGGACGACCTACATGCCCACCAGCCCAGCAACCACCAAGCCCGCCACAGGCGCAACACCGAAAAAGCCAGCCCCGGCGCGCAAGCCCGCCGTGGCGAAAAAAGCCGCCCCAGCCAGGAAGCCGGTTGCGGCGAAGAAGCCGGCTGCAAAGGTAACCAGGCCCAAAGCGGCCAAGCCGGTCAAGGCAGCCAAGCCCGCGAAGACTCCCAAAGCGGCCAGGCCGGTCAAGCCGGTCGAAAGCGAGATCGCCAAGGTCAAGAAGTCCAAGCTGGTGCGCGACAGCTTCTCGATGCCCGAGCCTGAATATGCCGTATTGGGTTCCGTCAAGAAGGCTTGCCTGAAGGCTGGCGTGGAAGTCAAGAAGAGCGAATTGCTGCGTATCGGCGTGGCGCTGATCGCGAAAATGGATGTCGACGGCTTGAAAGCGGTGTTGGCGACCCTGCCGCCCTTGAAGGCCGGACGCCCGAAGTCCAAGTAGTTTTTGTCGGAAATAGCTACGCGATTATTGAAATTTTTTTCAATAATCGCGTTTTTATTTGTTTTTTTTCCAGAAAATTTCTGTGCACTGATCGCGCCGCTTTAAAAAAATTAGGGTCAGTGTTGTCATGTCATGAAACAGACATGAATCTGTCATGTTGCTGAAGTAATGAGCAGTTACGCTTCGTCCATTCATTTGAATAGGACGATCAATGCGACTACTGACCAGCCCTGCAGATGCTTCCAGTGCTCAGGGGAAACTGACCTTAAGCTTTGCCAGCACCCCTGAAGAAGTCAGAGAAGTGCAGCGTTTGCGTTACAAGGTATTCGTCGAAACGATGGGCTTGACGGCCTTGATGAACCCCGAGGGGCTCGATCGTGACGACTTCGATGCCTATTGCGATCACTTGATCGTGCGCGAGTCCGACACACTGAGAGTGGTCGGCACCTATCGCGTCCTCGGTCCCAACGCCGCGCGCGAAATGGGCCAGTTCTACTCCGAACAGGAATTCGATCTCTCGCGCCTGTCCAACCTGCGCGGGCGCATCGCCGAAGCGGGCCGGGCCTGCATCCACCCTGATTACCGCAGCGGCGCCGTGATCATGATGCTGTGGGCCGGTCTGGCCACCTTCATGAAGCGCGAGCAATGCGAATATCTGATCGGCTGCGCCAGCGTCAGCCTGGCCGACGGCGGCAGCAATGCCGCCGCGCTGTATCACTCCATCAATGACGGTAATCTGGCCCCGTCCGAATACCGCGTCACCCCCCATCTTCCCTTCCCGATCGAGGACCGCACCACAGCCCATTCCGGCCAGGGTATCCAGGTTCCTCCGCTGATCAAGGGTTATCTGCGCAGCGGCGCCTGGATTTGCGGGCAGCCGGCGTGGGACCCCGATTTCCACAGCGCCGATTTCTTCATGATGCTCCCCCTGGCAAAGCTCGATAGCCGTTACGCGCGTCACTACCTGAAGGAAGAGAGGACAGCATGAAACCACGAGATCAGTTTCTGGATGCGGCATTCGGCGGCGGCAAGCACGGCCACGCCAAGAAAGACGTCAAACGCTTTCGCACGATGTGGCTGTCCGACATCCACCTCGGCACAACGGGCTGCCAGGCGGCGCGGCTGCTGGAATTCCTGCGTGCGACCGAATCGGAAACCCTGTATCTCGTCGGCGACATCGTCGATGGCTGGCAGCTCAAGCGCCGCTGGTACTGGGACCAGGTGCACAACAACATCGTGCAACTGGTGTTGAAGAAAGCCAAGAAGGGCACCGAAGTGATCTTCGTTCCTGGCAATCACGACGAAGCGGTGCGGCAGTTCATCGACCTCGATTTCGGCGGCATCCGCATCCGCGACGAGTTGGTCCACACCACCGCCAACGGCAAGCGCATGCTGGTGTTGCACGGCGACCGCTTCGACGGCGTGATCGCCTGCGCCAAGTGGCTGGCCTATGTCGGCGATTCGCTCTACACCATGATCCTGGCCTTCAACCAGTGGTTCAACGCCTGGCGCGCGCGCGCCGGCCTGCCTTACTGGTCGCTCTCGCAATACCTGAAGTCCAAGGTCAAGAATGCCGTCAATTACATCTCTTCGTTCGAGGAAGCGCTGGCCGAGGAAGCCAAGAAGCGCGGCCTGGACGGCGTGATCTGCGGCCACATCCACAAAGCCGAGATCCGCGAGATCGATGGCGTGACTTACTGCAACGATGGCGACTGGGTCGAAAGCCTGACCGCACTGGTGGAAGACTTTTCCGGTGAATTGCGTCTCGTGACGTGGGAAGAAATCGTCATGCACAAGAAGGGCGCCGAGACCGAAACCGGAGAGCTGGAACTCGGTTCACCAGTAGAGGCCTGATGCAAAAGCCCCAACTGGCAGGATGAGTTCCATGCGTATCGCCGTCGTAACCGACGCCTGGGAACCGCAAGTCAACGGCGTCGTCAACACGCTCAAAGCCACGGTCGCCTGCCTGCGCGGGCTGGATCACGACGTCCTGATGCTGACGCCAAGCGACTTGCGCACCTTTCCCTGCCCGACCTATCCCGACATCCGCCTTGCCCTGAAGCCTTACCCCAAGGTCGCGGCCAGGCTTGCCGCATTCCAGCCCGACAGCATCCATATCGCCACCGAAGGCCCGATGGGTCTGGCGGCGCGGCGTTATTGCCTGAAGCACGGCTTGCATTTCACTACCGCTTATCACACGCGTTTTCCCGAATACGTCCAGGCCCGCACCGGCATCCCCGTAGGCTGGACCTACCGCTGGCTGCGCTGGTTCCACGGCCCTTCGCGCGCCATCATGGTGCCGACGGAAAAGGTGAAGCAGGTGCTGGCCACGCGCGGGTTCGAGCGTCTCGTGCTGTGGGGGCGCGGCGTCGATACCGCGCACTTCGCGCCGCGCGAAGGCGACGGCTGCTGCATCAAGCGCCCCTTGTTTCTCTACGTCGGGCGGCTGGCGGTAGAAAAGAACGTCGAAGCCTTCCTGAAGCTCGACCTGCCCGGCACCAAGTGGCTGATCGGCGACGGGCCGGCGCGCGACGAGCTGGAGAAAAAATATCCCGATGCGCATTTCCTCGGCGCCAAGCCGCACGCGCAACTGCCGGCCTACTACAACTGTGCCGACGTGTTCGTCTTCCCCAGTTTGACCGATACCTTCGGGCTGGTGCTGGCCGAAGCGATGGCGTGCGGGGTGCCGGTGGCGGCCTATCCGGTCGAAGGGCCGATCGACGTGGTGGCTAACGGCAGCTCGGGCAGCCTGAATGAGGACCTGGAGCAGGCCTGCTATGCCGCGCTTGCATTGGAGCGCAACGAGGTGCGGCGGCATGCGTTGGGATACTCATGGCAGGGGGCGACGCAGCAGTTCCTGCAGCATTTGCACCCTGCCGCGCCGGCACGGCTCGCCAAAACCGCCGCTGCGCTGGCCTGAGGCTGCTACACTGGCTGCTTCTCCTATGGAGCAGCCCATGAGACAGGATCCGCGTTTTCCCAATCTGTTCATCGTCGATCACCCGCTGGTACAGCACAAGCTGTCGCACATGCGCGACAAGACCGCGTCCACGCGCAGCTTCCGTGCCTTGCTGCGCGAGATTGCCTTGCTGATGGGTTACGAGATCACGCGCGAATTGCCGCTATCGACCAAGCCGATCGAGACGCCCATAATCGCCATGGACGCGCCCGTCATCGCCGGCAAGAAGCTCGTCATCGTGCCGGTCTTGCGCGCCGGCATGGGCATGAGCGACGGCTTGCTCGATCTCATTCCTTCGGCGCGCGTGGGCCACATCGGCGTCTACCGCGACAAGGAAACCTTGCAACCCGTGGAATACCTGGTGCGCCTGCCCAGCCTGGAGGAGCGTGAATTCATCGTCTGCGACCCGATGCTTGCCACCGGCAATTCCGCTGTGCATGCGGTTGACGTGTTGCGCGCTCGCGGCGTGGAACAGGAGCGGATACGCTTCATGGCGCTGGTCGCCGCCCCGGAAGGCGTGGCGGCATTCCAGACGAAGCATCCGGGAGTGAAGGTTTATGTCGCCGCGCTCGATTCGCACTTGAACGAGCATGCGTATATCGTGCCGGGCCTGGGCGATGCGGGGGACCGGGTGTTTGGGACCAAGTAGCAGGGTAGGTTGGGTTGAACGCAGCGAAGCCCAACATCAATGGGTCATGCCAATGCCTTAGGTGAAAATGGAAACGGAGGGTCGTTGGGCTTCGCAGCGCTCAGCCCAACCTACGGGACTGCGTTTCCATTCTCGCCGAAAGTAGTGTTGCAACCGCCGGTGTTGGGCTTCGCTTCGCTTAACCCAACCTACGGGATATAGTTTACTTGGCCAAGAGATCCGGTGCCATCACCGCCTTGAGGTAATTGGTCGCAATGTCGCCGCGATCCTTTTGCCCGATCCACAGCGCGGTGGACTTGCGTATCGTCCAATCCTGTTCCATCCCGGTCAGAACCAGCGCGGCAACACGCCCCAGCGTGGGCTGGTGGCCTACCACCAGCACCGGTTCGCGGCCATCGGGCCAGTTCACGACGGATAGAATGCCCTCGGCTTCGGCGTCCGGCGCCAATCCCGGATGGATCTTGAACTTGCGGCCGAGCGCTTCGGCGGTTTGCACCGTGCGCCGTGTCGGGCTGACCAGAATGCGGCAGGTGTTGGGCAGGTTGCGGTCGAGCCACTCGGCCATTTTCCAGGCCTGCTTGTGACCCTTGGGCGTCAGTGCCCGTCCTTCGTCCGGTTCGCCCGGCTCAGCTTCAGCGTGTCGCCACAAAATCAGTTCCATGACAGACTCCTATGGGGATTCGGCCAGCGCTTCCATTAAATACAATTGGGCGGAAAACGGTTCCTGGCGCGCGCGCGGCTTGCGCGGGTGATAGTGGCCGTCGGAATCAAGCTCCCAGGAATTGCTGTTGTCCTTGAGATAGGGATGCAGGCCTTCGGTGATCACGCGCTTTTTCATCGCCTTGTCCAGGATGGGGAAGGCGACTTCGATGCGGCGAAACAGGTTGCGGTTCATCCAGTCGGCGCTGGCGAGGTACACGTCATGCGCCAGATCGTTGCGGAAATAAAAAATGCGGCTGTGCTCCAGGAAGCGCCCGATGATCGAGCGCACGCGGATGTTTTCCGACAGGCCCGGCACGCCGGGGCGCAGCGCGCAGGCGCCGCGCACGATCAAGTCAATCTTGACCCCGTCGTTTGATGCGGCATAGAGCGCGCGGATCACCGATTCGTCGAGCAAGGCATTCATTTTGGCGATGATCACGCCGGGCCGGCCTTCGCGCGCGATCTTGGCTTCGTTGCGGATGGCCGTGATGAAGTGCTTTTGCAATGCGAACGGCGCCAGCCAAAGATAGTTGAGCTTCTTGGGCTTGGTGAGGCTGGTCAAGTGAATGAAGATCTCGTTGACGTCCTCGCACAGATCGGGATTGGCGGTCAAGAGGCCGAAGTCGGTGTAGAGCTTGGTCGTGGTCGGATGATAGTTGCCGGTGCCGAGGTGGGAGTAGTAATTGAGCTTGCCACCGGCGCCACCCTCGCGTCGGACCACGAACGCCATCTTGGCGTGCGTCTTCAGACCGACCACGCCGTACACCACTTGCGCGCCGACACGTTCAAGCTTCTCGGCCCAGTTGATGTTGGCTTCCTCATCGAAGCGCGCCATCAATTCCACAATCACCGTCACTTCCTTGCCGCGTTGGGCCGCCAGGATCAGCGACTCCATCAAGTCGGAGTTCATGCCGGTGCGGTAGATGGTCTGCTTGATCGCCACGACGTCCGGGTCGTATGCCGCCGAGCGGATGAAATCGACGACGGGCTGGAAGGATTGGAACGGGTGATGCAGCAGGATGTCCTGCTTTTTCAGGAGCGCAAACAGGTCGGTGCCGGCCAGGCGCGCCGGCAGGTGCGGATTGAAGCTGGGAAAGCGCAGATCGGGGTGGCCGGCGCCTTCGATCAGCTGCGACAGGCGCACCATGTTCACCGGGCCATCGACGGCATAGAGGCGGGTCTTGTCGATCGAGAATTGTTCGAGCAGGAATTTGGACAGGTTGGGCGGGCAATTCTTTGCCACTTCAAGACGCACGGCCAAACCGAACTGGCGGCTCTGCAATTCGCTTTGCAAGGCCTGGCGCAGATTCTTGACTTCTTCTTCGTCAACCCACAGGTCACTGTTGCGCGTGACGCGGAATTGCGAATAGGCGAGCACATCGCGGCCGGTGAACATGTCGGCGATGTGGGCGTGGATGACGGAGGAGAGCAGGCAGAACGACACGCCGTTCCTGGATAATTCGGGCGGCAACTGGATCACGCGCGGCAACACCCGCGGCGCCTTGACGATGGCAATCGCCGTGCCGCGGCCGAATGCATCCTTGCCGGATAGTTCGACGATGAAGTTCAGGCTCTTGTTGACGACCTGCGGGAACGGGTGGGCCGGGTCGAGCCCGATCGGCGTCAGGAGCGGACGCACTTCGGCGTCGAAGTAGGACTTGACCCAGGCACGTTGCTCTTCGTTACGGTCCTGATGCCTTAGCAAATGAATGCCTTGCTTCGATAGCTGCGGCAACACTTCGTCGTTGAGGATCGAATATTGCCTTTCGATAATCTGATGGCACTCGATGCTGGTTCGTTCCAGCGCAGCATGCAAGGCCGGCGTGCCGCCGGATTCGCCGTCGAGGTGGCCTTGTGCCAACAGGCTGGCAATCCGGACTTCGAAAAATTCGTCGAGATTGCTGCTGACGATGCAGAGATAACGCAGCCGCTCAAGCAAGGGGACCTTGGGATTTTCCGCTTGTGCCAGGACACGGCGATTAAAAGCCAACTGCGATAGCTCGCGGTTCAAGTAAATGCTGCTTTGGGCGATTGCCAGATCGGCTTGGCGGTGCGGGGCGCTTTTGTTGTTCATTTGCCTATATTATAATGACAAGCGATCAAATCGGAGTGTAAATTGGATTTGTGACAGGTTAATGACAGGAAAGGCATGAATATTTTTGATTTATGACAGGAATTTGCGCTGCGTCATAAACGTGTCATATTTCTTCGCTACAGTTCGCTGCATTATTTAGCACTCCAACAAGGGGATAACGATGCGACTGAATCAACTCTTCAAGGCTGCAACGCTCGGCCTGGCACTGGCCGCAACTTCTGTTTTCGCTGCGGACATGACCGGCGCCGGTGCAACGTTCCCGGCCCCAGTCTACGCCAAGTGGGCGGAATCTTACAAAGCTGCAACCGGCAACGGCTTGAACTATCAAGCCATCGGCTCGGGCGGCGGTATCAAGCAGATCAAGGCCAAGACCGTCGATTTCGGCGCGTCCGACATGCCCTTGAAATCGGATGAACTCGATGCGGACGGCTTGATCCAGTTCCCGATGGTGATGGGCGGCGTGGTGCCGGTCGTGTTCCTCGACGGCGTCAAGGGCGGCGAGATGAAGTTGACCGGCGAAGTGCTGGGCAATATCTATCTGGGCAAGATCACCAAGTGGAACGATCCGGCTTTGGTTGCGCTGAACCCCGGCCTGAAGCTGCCGGCTGACGACATCACCGTGGTGCATCGCGCCGACGGTTCGGGCACGTCCTTCCTGTTCACCGATTACCTGTCCAAGACCAATGCCGAATTCCAGAAGACCGTCGGCGCCGGCACCGCTGTCAAGTGGCCGGTGGGCGTGGGCGGCAAGGGCAACGACGGCGTGGCTTCCAACGTGACCCGCATCAAGGGTTCGATCGGCTACGTCGAATATGCCTATGCCAAGAAGAACAAGATGGAATACGCGCAGTTGAAGAACCACGACGGCCAGTACGTCGAGCCGAGCGAAGAAAGCTTCAAGGCCGCCGCCGCCGGTGCCGATTGGGCCAAGACGCCGGGCTTCGCGGTGGTGCTGACCGACCAGGCCGGCAAGGCCAGCTGGCCGATCACCGGCGCGACCTTCATCCTGATGCATAAGACCGAAGCCAATGCCGCCGGCGCCAAGGAAGTGCTGAAGTTCTTCGACTGGTCGTACAAGAACGGCACCTCCACCGCCCTGGAACTCGACTATGTCCCGATGCCCGCCCAAGTGATCAAGCTGGTGCAGGATTCGTGGAAGAGCCAGATCAAGGATGCCTCCGGCAAGGCGATCTGGTAAGCGTGTAATTTATTGAGTCGTACTGGGCAGCATTCCTGCGGGATGCTGCCCATTTGTTCAACGTTCGTCGCAGCAACCATTCGGCGTCACACTTCATGAGCGCAAATTTGGCCACAACCGACAAATCCGAGGCAGCGAATTCAGGGCAAGGCGCAGCACTAAGCGCGCCGCAGGCCAGTCCCGAGCTGCTGGCGGTGATGCGCAGCCAGCGCATCCAGGATTTTATCTTTCACAAGATTACTTTCGGATTCGCACTGTCCGTGCTGGTGGTGCTGGCCGGCATCATCATTTCCCTGATGATTGCTGCCGTGCCTATCCTGAGTCATGCGGGGTTCGGCTTTTTGACCGGCACCGAGTGGGATCCGGTCAACGAGAATTACACGGCGCTGATCGCTATCGTCGGCACACTCATCACGTCCGCCATTGCGCTCGTTGTCGCCTTCCCCATCAGCTTCGGCATTGCGCTGTTCCTGACCGAGATTTGCCCTGCCTGGCTGCGCCGCCCGATGGGAACGGCGATCGAGCTGCTGGCCGGCATTCCCTCCATCATCTACGGTATGTGGGGCTTGTATGAATTTGTGCCGTTTTCGGCCAACTATCTGGAACCTTTCCTCAAGCATACGCTGGGCGCGATCCCTGGAATCGGCGTCCTGTTCTCCGGGCCGGCCACCGGCCTCGGCATGTTGACCGCCGGCCTGGTGCTGGCGCTGATGATCATCCCCTTCATCGCTTCGGTCATGCGCGACGTGTTCGAAGTGGTGCCGGCGGTGCTGAAAGAATCGGCTTATGCCTTGGGCTGCACCAAGTGGGAAGTGGTGCGCAAGGTGGTGCTGCCTTATACCAAGGTCGGCGTAGTCGGCGGCATGATGCTGGGCCTGGGCCGTGCGCTCGGCGAAACCATGGCGGTGACCTTCGTCATCGGCAATGCCAACCAGTTGTCGCCATCGTTGTTCGCTGCGGGCAATAGCATTGCCTCGCTCCTGGCCAATGAATTCGGTGAGGCAGGCTCGGAATTGCATGTTTCGGCTTTGCTGGCGCTGGGCCTGATACTGTTTGTCCTGACTTTCATCGTGCTGGCCGCCGCCAAGTTGCTGCTCTTGGCCATGGCGCGCCGCGAAGGAGCCTGATCCATGTCTACGCTTACGTCTGCGCCCATGTCCCCACTCTATCGCCGCCGCCTCTGGGTGCACCGTCTCGGCATCAGCCTGTCCTTCCTCGCCATGGTATTCGGTGTCGGCGCCTTGATCTGGATTCTCGCCATGCTGCTGTATCGTGGTTTCGGCGCGTTCGGCATCAATCTGCTTACCCAGATCACACCCACGCAAGGCAGAACACCGGGTGCCGCCGATGCGGGCGGTTTGCTCAATCCTATCGTCGGCAGTTTGATGATGGTCGGCATCGGTACCTTGATCAGCACGCCGGTCGGTATTCTTGCCGGCATTTATCTCGCCGAGTATGGCGACCGTAGCTGGATCGCCAAGGTGACGCGATTTGTGACCGATATCATGCTGTCGGCGCCGTCCATTGTGATCGGTTTGTTCATTTACGCAATTTACATCACCGGCCCACTGCGATTCGGCGCATCGCCCCACTTTTCCGGCTGGGCCGGCAGCTTCGCGCTTTCGCTGATCGCCGTTCCGGTGATTGTGCGTGCCACCGACAATATGCTGAACCTGGTGCCGACCAGCCTGCGCGAAGCGGCTTATGCGCTGGGCGCACCGCACTGGAAGGTCGCGTTGATGATACGACTGCGTGCGGTCAAGGCGGGGGTGATGACGGGCGTGCTGCTTGCAATCGCACGTATCGCCGGTGAAACGGCACCCTTGCTCTACACGGCGTTGAATAACTGGTATCTCAGCTACAACATGAATGCGCCCATGTCCAACCTGCCCAAGGTCATCTACGATTTTGCCAACGGTACCGATGACAACCAGATATCGCTGGGCTGGGGTGCCGCGCTCCTGATCACGTTCTCCGTGCTGGCGCTTAACATTGTTTCGCGCCTTGTGTCTTCGCAGAAGACTCCGACTTAATTTACCGAATCTATCGATAGACCGTCATGTCCACTCCCATTACCGTGAAACCCGAACTGAAGAAGACGATCGAAATTTCCGGCTTGAATTTCTTCTACGGAAATTTCCAGGGCTTGAAGCATGTCAACCTCTCCGTGTACGACAAGAAGGTTACGGCCTTCATCGGCCCCTCGGGCTGCGGCAAATCGACGCTCTTGCGCACCTTGAACCGCATGTACGATCTGTATCCCGGCCAGCGCGCCGAGGGCAAGATTTTGTACAACGGCCACAACATCCTGGAACAAGGGCAGGACGTCAACATGCTGCGCGCCAAGGTCGGCATGGTGTTCCAGAAGCCGACGCCGTTCCCGATGACGGTGTACGACAACATCGCCTTCGGTGTGCGCCTGTATGAAAACCTGTCCAAGGGCGAGATGGACGAGCGCGTCGAATGGGCCTTGAACAAGGCGGCGCTGTGGACCGAGGTCAAGGACAAGCTGCACAAGAGCGGCCTGGGCCTCTCCGGCGGGCAGCAGCAGCGCCTGTGCATTGCGCGCGGCGTGGCCGTCAAGCCCGACGTGCTGTTGCTGGACGAGCCGACTTCGGCGCTCGACCCGATTTCGACGGCCAAGATCGAGGAGTTGATCAGCGAATTGAAAGGCGATTACACCATCGTCATCGTCACGCACAACATGCAGCAGGCGGCGCGCTGTTCCGACTACACGGCTTACATGTACCTGGGCGAACTCGTCGAATTCGGCGAAACCGATCAAATCTTCATGAATCCGGACAAGAAGGAAACGCAGGACTACATCACCGGCCGTTTCGGTTGAGCTGATGTGGCGAAGCATATAAATAGCACCTCTAGAAATCGTAGCGAGCGGCCTGCGCGGCCCGGCCATGTCAGGCCGAGAAGCGCAACCGGTGAAGCGGGGGTTCCGGGAAGCATGCTTCGCGCCCGCGAAACGATCGGCGCTTGCAAGCGCCGAGCTATCCGGATACTCGGTGAGCATCGCAGGCCAGAGATTGGGACGCGCAGTAGATTTATAGAGGTGTTCGAGAGAGAACACGGTAACCAAGGAGAATCCCGATGACGGGCGAGCATTCATCCAAGCAATACGACCAGGACCTCGAGGACATCCGTTCCAAGGTGCTGTTGATGGGCGGTCTGGTGGAGAGCCAGTTTTCCGACGCCGTCAATTGCCTGCGCACCGGCAATGCAGAGCAAGCCGAGCAGATCATGAAGGCCGACGAAAACGTCAATCGTCTTGAAGTGACGTTGGACGATGCCTGCAGTCATTTGATCGTGCGCCGCCAGCCGGCCGCCAACGATTTGCGTACCGTCATGGCCACCATCAAGGTCATTACCGACCTGGAACGCATCGGCGACGAGGCGACCAAGATCGCCCGCGTGGCGATGAATATGCAGGGCCGCGGCACGACCACGATCAATCAGTACGGCACGATACGCGTGATGGCGCAATCGACGGCCAACATGCTGCGCGAAGCGCTCGATGCCTTCGCCCGCCTCGACGAAAAGCATGCGGCCCAGATCATCGGCCAGGACGAAAGCGTCGACCACGAGTTTCGCTCCATCATGCGCAACATGATTACCTTCATGATGGAAGATCCGCGCACCATCTCGGCCGCGCTCGATACGCTGTGGATCGCCAAGGCGATCGAACGCATCGGCGACCATTGCAAGAATATCGCCGAATACGTGGTTTATGTGGTCGAAGGCAAGGATATCCGCCACACCAATTATCCTGCAACCAAGCACGGTAGTACGAAGAACGACGATGCGCCCGAAGCCAAGCAGGACGGGCAAGGCTGACTCTCATGGCTGCAGACAAGACCACCATTTTAGTCGTCGAGGACGAGCCGGCGATCGTCGAGCTGGTCAGCTTCACCTTGAAGGAGGCCGGCTGGAACCCGGTGGCGGCGCACAACGTGAGCGATGCCTGGGAATACATTCAGCGCCGCACGCCGCATTTGATCCTGCTCGACTGGATGCTGCCGGACCAGACCGGCCTGCGGTTTCTTTCGCGTCTGCGCAGTGACCGGCAATACAACGATCTGCCGGTCATCATGCTGACGGCCAAGAGCATGGAAGAGGACAAGATTGCCGGCCTCGATAACGGTGCCGACGATTACGTCACCAAGCCGTTCTCGCCGCGCGAGCTTACTGCGCGCATCAATGCGCTCCTGCGCCGCAAGACGCCGGAACATGCGCAAAGCGTGATGACGGCAGGCAGCGTCAAGCTTGATCCCGTGAGCTGCAATGTCAGCATTGCCGAGCAGAAGATCGACATCGGCCATGCCGAATTCAAGCTGCTGAAATTCTTCCTGGCGCACCCGGATCGCGTGTTTTCGCGCAGCCAGCTGCTCGACAAGGTGTGGGGCGACCACGTGGTGATCGAGGAGCGTACCGTCGATGTGCACGTGTTGCGCCTACGCAAAGCGCTGAAGGATGCGGAATACCTGATCAAGACGGTGCGCAGCGTCGGGTATATGCTTTCGGAAAAATAAGGGCTATTGTTAGGCTTCCGGGAAATCAAGGTGGCATATGCCATGCAGTTTTCCTGGCAGCCTGAAAAGCCCTGGCGCACAGATTGGATGCGCCTCCATTGATTGTTGAAGCGAGCCTATGAGTCCGCAATTGTTGTTTTGGGTTCCCGCCGCGTTGCGCATGTCGCTCCTGATGGTCGGGTCCCTGATCCTTTGGTTTTTCTTCGGTCCGGTGATCGGGCTTGGTGTCGGCTTGATCGGCGCCTGCCTGATGGTCTACGTGCAGTTGCACTATCTGTTCCGCCTGGCCGGCTGGCTCGATAATCCCGAAAGCGAAAAACTGCCCGATGGCTGGGGCGCGTGGACTGATATCTTTTCGCGCCTGTACCGGCTGCGCCGCGACGACGAAAAGAACCGCACCGAACTCTCGGAATGGCTGGCGCGCTTCCGCCAGGCCATGAGCCTGTTGCCCGACGGCGTGGTCATCATGGATGACGTGCTGTTCCTGGAATGGTGCAACCCGGCGGCCGAACGGCATCTGGGCTTGAAGAACAGCCGCGACAAGGGCATGCGCGTGACCAACCTGATTCGCAATCCGGATTTCATGGATTACATCATCCTCGGGCGTTACGAGCAGCCGCTTACCTTGTCCCTGCGCGAGCGCAAGCTGTTCGTGCAGATCATTCCATTCGAGAACCGGCGTCAGATCCTGGTCACGCACGATGTGACCGAGTCCGAGCGCATCGAGATGATGCGGCGCGACTTCATCGCCAATGCCTCGCACGAATTGCGCACGCCCTTGACCGTGATCAACGGCTTCCTGGAAATTGCGTCTTCCCCGACCAATCTCGATCCTGCCACCCGCGCTGCCCACATCAAGCTGATGAGCGAGCAGGGGCACCGCATGCAGAATCTGGTGGAGGACATGCTGACCTTGACGCGCCTCGAATCGATCGATTACCCGTTGCGGCCGGAACGGGTGGCGATCGGGCCTCTGCTCGACCAGATGGTCGAGGAAGCCAAGGCGCTGTCCTCGGGGCGTCACGTCATCACCATGCATGCCGATTGTCCCGACATCCGCGGCAGTGCCGACGAGTTGCGCAGCGCCTTCGGCAACCTGGTCTCGAATGCGGTGCGCTATACGCCTGTCGGCGGTTCGATCACGATTTATTGGCGCATGGGCCCGGCCGGGCCGCAATTCGCGGTGCAGGATACCGGCATCGGCATCCAGGCCGAACATATCTCGCGCCTGACCGAGCGCTTTTACCGCGTCGACAAGAGCCGCTCGCGCGAGACGCAGGGCACCGGCCTCGGTCTTGCCATCGTCAAGCATGTGCTGCTGCGGCATGATGCGGTACTGTCGATTGAATCGAAGCCGGAACAGGGCAGCACGTTCACGGTTACCTTCCCGATGACGGCGGTGGTGCCGGCATCGGCCGATGCCAATAACGAAATGCTTGCAGAATAAGGCGTATTGAAGACGGGCAAGTTAGGCTAGAATTCGCTACCCCTGCATCATTTCAGCCCATCTTCATGCCAAATCGCTTCTTGCGCTGCCTCGTTTGCATCGCTGCCGCTGCTCTGCTTTCCGCCTGCCCGACCACGCCTGTCGTGCCGACCGTACCGGCGGATACGCACCCGGTTGCGGAACAGCCTCAACTGCCCAAGCTGCCGCGCAAGATCAAGATCGGCCTCGCGCTGGGCGGCGGCGCCGCGCGCGGCTTTGCCCATATCGGCGTGATCAAGGCGCTGGAAGCGCAAGGCATTTATCCCGATATCGTGGTCGGTACCAGCGCCGGCAGCCTGGTGGGTGCGCTGTATGCGGCGGGCAACAATGGCTATGCCTTGAACCGCTTGGCGCTCGATATGGACGAGGCGGCGATTTCGGACTGGTCGGTGCCGTTTTTCTCCAAGTCCACCGGGGTGTTGAAAGGTGAAGCGCTGCAGAATTACGTCAACAAGGCGGTCAACAATGTGCCGCTGGAAAAAATGAAGATTCCGTTCGGCGCGGTTGCCACCGATCTGCATACCGGGCAAGGCGTGCTGTTCCAGCGCGGGAATACGGGCATCGCGGTGCGCGCTTCGTCGGCCGTGCCGGGCGTGTTCCAGCCGGTGACGATCGGTGACCATAGTTATGTCGACGGGGGCTTGATTTCGCCGGTGCCTGTCAGCTATGCGCGCCAGATGGGCGCCGATTTCGTGATCGCCGTGAATATCTCAGCCCAGCCCGAGGCGCAGACGGCCGGCTCCACCACGGAAATCCTGCTGCAAACCTTCGCCATCATGGGCCACAGCATCAATCGCTACGAATTGAAGGATGCCGATATCGTGATCCAGCCCGGCTTGGGTGCAATGAAGGGGAGCGATTTCAACGGCAGGAACCTGGCTGTGCTGGCCGGCGAGCAGGCAACGACTGCGGTCTTGCCGGAGTTGAAGCGCAAATTGGAGGCGATGCGTGGCGAATGAGTGGAAAATAAGCGCCGTTGGCCACTATTGGGCGCTGTTGCCATCCGGGCTGTCGATCCGGCGCGCGCCGTTGAAGCGGCGCTTCCAGTACGCCATGTCCATGCTTTCGATGCGGACCTTGCCGCCGGCGGAAGGCGAATGGATGAATTTATTGTCGCCGAGGTAAATACCTACGTGCGAAAAGCCGCGGCGCAGCGTATTGTAGAACACCAGGTCGCCCGGCTTCAGATCGTTCGGATCGACGTGCTGCCCGACATGGCTGATTTCGGCTGCGGTGCGCGGCAGATCCGTGCCCCACGCTTCCTTGAATACATAACGCACCAGGCCGCTGCAATCCATGCCGTTTTCCGGGCTGGTGCCGCCATATTTATAGTGCGTGCCGAGCATGCTGACGGCCTGCACGGCGAGTTGCGAGGCGTGACTGGTAAAGTCGGCCAGGCGGCCGAATGCCGACCTGGGTTCCGGGGCGGGAACTGCCGGTGCATTTTGTACCGCTTCCGTGGCGACGATTCCCTTGGGGGGAGGAAGCGCTTCCGCGCGTGCCGTGTGCGGCAGGGTGCTTGCAGCCAAGGCGACAAGCACGAATGGCAGGAACGGTCGGTACGCGAGGAGTCTTGTCATGAAATCAACTTTCGATCGGCGTAAGGATGCACTGTAATGGAATTTCACCGCCGCTGTCAAAATTTAGTTCCTGACGTTATGCTTATCGCAAATCCTTGAATATATGGTTAAACTTGCCGTGCGGAATGCATTTCGCGAGCAAGCGCTGAAGATAATATCCATAAAAAAGCCAAGCCCCCTGAGCGACCTGGAGAGACAGCCCTAGATGACAATCGATATCCCGGCCAAGCCGCGCGTTTTGATCGCGGACGATTCCCGCATCGTCCGCGCCACGTTGATCAAGCGCATCGAGGGCATGTTCGAATTCCGTGAAGCCCTGGATGGCGAGGAGGCGTGGGAGACGCTCTTGATCGATCCGACCATCCGCGTGGTGATCACCGACCTGACCATGCCCAAGCTCGATGGCTATGGCTTGCTCGCCCGCATCCGCCAGTCGAAGATCAGCCGCATCCGCAACCTGCCGGTCGTGGTGGTGTCGGGCAGCGACGAAGCCGAGGAGCGCGACCGCGCCAAGGCCGCGGGCGCAACCGACCTGATCACCAAGGGCATCGGCACGGCGCAATTGCTCTCGCGCCTCGATATCCTGTCGAAGCTGGTCAATACCCAGCGTGAATTCGAGCGCAGCCTGGAAGCGATGGTGCAGCAGGGCGTGCTCGATACCAGTATCGAGCTGCCCTCGGCCGAGCAATTGACGGCGCAGGCGGAGACCATGCTCGATAACGCCGTCAAATACCGCAAGAATTTCGTCATGCTGCACGTCTGTGTCGGCTTGAAGCATGCCGGCCTCGAAGGCTACCCGGCCACGCCGCCGGCCTTTGTGGTTCATGCCTTGGGCCAGCTGCTGCAAAGCACGATACGCCAGACCGATACTGTTGCACGCACCGGAGAAGCCGAGTTTACGCTGGCAACCGGCACCATCCATTCCGACTCTGCACGCAACTTCGCGCAACGCATCTGCCATGCCGTAGCCAATGCCAGCCTGATCAAGGACGAGCACATCGCTTTCGTTGCCAGTTGCGGCATGGTGGCCTGGCCCGAAGCCGACGGCCATGCCGGGCTTGCGCCGCTGCTGCCCGAGTTGCGCGCCGTGGCCAAGCGCCGCGCCGCGCTCGGCATGGACCATGCGTTGTCCGGTGTGGTCGGGTGCGAAGAGGAAGAGGCATTCAAGCGCGGCAGCGAAGCCCCGGTCGCACCGGGCCTCGTGCCGGAAGAGCAGCAGGACGCGCCCGACCTGGCGACGCTGTTGCAGTGGCTCAAGGACGGCAAGCAGGAACAGGTATTGCCGCATCTGGGCAAACTGTCGGACGAATTGCAACCGTTGGTGGAATTGATGCGCCAGCAAGGCCAGCGCTGAGCGGCTGCGGCCCCTCCCCAAAAGCGGCTACAATCCCCTCTCCAATCAAGAGAGGGAATCATGCAAACCAAACCCATCCTGTCGCTGGACGACCTGAAGAAAATCGCCGCTGCGGCCGAAGCCGAAGCCCGCGCCAATAGCTGGGCCGTCACCATTTCCATCGTCGATGACGGCGGCCACCTGTTGTGGCTGCAGCGGCTTGACGGCGCTGCGCCCGTCTCGGCCAAGATCGCCCCGGCCAAGGCCAAGACCGCCGCGCTGGGCCGGCGCGAATCGAAGGCCTATGAGGACATGATCAACAACGGCCGCTATTCCTTCCTCTCCGCGCCCGAGCTTGAAGGCATGCTCGAAGGCGGCGTGCCTATCATGATCGACGGACAATGCGTCGGCGCGGTCGGCGTGTCGGGTGTCAAATCCAGCGAAGACGTGCAGATCGCCAAGGCGGGGATTGCTGTCTTAGGTTGATCAAGAACCGGTCGGCAGATTCGGCAAGTTGTTGCTCTGGTTGACGCCCGTCATCCAGGCATGCCGGATCAGGCGGCCGCATTGCGCCGAGGCATAGCCGCCTTGCTCGCCTTGTGCCGCTGCGCTCATGTCTTCGCGCGAGATGATGCCGTAGTATTTCTTGCCCGCGTCGATCCAGGGATAGAAGCCGAAGGCGCCGGCGCTGCTGAAGGCGCCGTCGCCGTAGGTGGCCGGATCGTCTTCCACCCAATGTCCGATCGAATAATGCCAGGCTTCGGGTATCGGACTGTAGGGTGCGTTGCACGGTGCGCTCATTGAGGTGCAGACCGCATTCGTGCCCAGCGCGTCGTGCATGGATAGCTGCTTGCTGAGGATCTTGCGCAGCAAGAGCGTGTAATCGTTCGCCGTGGTGTAAATGCCGCCGGCCAGGAGTGGTTGCGAATAGGCGATGTTGATGTCGCTGCCGATCTGCGCCTGGACCGCGCTTTGCAGCAGGCGGTCGCCATCGTTGCCGAATCCGTTCAAGCTGGCATGCACTTCCATGTGGCCGCTATCGTAGTCGAACACGCCGACGGTCTGCGGGTTCTGTGTGCCGTCATTGCCCTGGGCCAGGCACTCGTCGACAGTGCCGGTTTGCGGGCAGGAAGGGCTGCCGGGCGTGTAATTGCCCATGTTGGTGTAGCCGCTGGTGAAATGCAGGAAGTTGATGTCGGATGCGCTCAGTTGGCTCGCCCCGCCGCGCATCTGCACGATGGTGGTGCTGTAGACCCATTTCGAGGATGAGGCGATGGAAAACACGGTGCTCGACGTGACCGGCGTGCCTGCGCTGCCGTTTTGGCTGGCCGTGACACCGGCGCCGCTGCCATCGCCGATTTCCCAATAGAAAGGCGTGAGCTTGGTGCACAGGGCATTGTTTTGCGCGGTCCAGGTTGCTGCCGCTGCGCTCATTGGCGTCGGTGCGCCGGCATAACCGGAGGTAGTATCGGCCAGGGCTGTGACGGTGGCGGAAACGGTGCTGGCAAAGCCCGTGGTGTCGGTCGTGGCGCCGACTTCGGCCAGCATGGCACGTGCCGTTGCGGCGGCCGTTTGCCCGCTGTAAGCGCCGCTTGCGCCTTGGCTCGATACTTCGGCGCTGAACATGGAGGCGACACTGATGCGGTTGGCAATCAATTGCGCGTCCTGCAAGCCCTGTGCGCTTTGGTTGGTTTCGGCGCCGGCCATGATGGAAAGCGCCGCATCGCCCACCGAGAGCGAGCCGCCGGCGATGGCGCCGCTCCAGTAACTCAGGCCGCTTGCGGCGGGCGCGCGTCCCAGCACGTTTTGGAACACGGCCGTGACGAAGTCGTTTGTGCTGCCGCTGCCGTAGAGCGTCTGCGATTCGCGGCTGGTGCCGAAACTGTCGATCAGCGATTTGATGGCACTGTTGCTGCGGTAGGCTTGGGCCAGGCTGCTCAAGTCGGTAGGCGCGCCGGCGGCTTGCAGCGCGGCCTCGAAGTTAGCCAGTCCACCCGGATCGGCTGGGCGACCGAAATAGGCGACGTATAAATCCTGCACGATGTTCTGATAGTCGGCGACCGTTGTCTTGCGCTGCGGCTTCAAGGCCTTGGCCGACAGCGAGTTCGTGCCGCCATCGCCGCCGCTGCAGGCGGCCAGGAGCGCCAGGGTCAGCGATGCTGCCAGGCATAGGGTCTTGGTCATGCTTGATCCTCACGAAGGAAGGTTCGATAGCTGGAGTTATAGCCGATTCGCCCGGTTTCAGGATGGCGGATTTATTTCAATATGTTTCAGGTAATCGGAATAGCTATCGTAGGTTGGGGCTGAGCGTAGCGATGCCCGACATCGGGAGGTCTCGTCATCGTAGACGTTGATTTGACGCGCGGATGTTGGGCTTCGCTGCGCTTAGCGCCAACCTTCTATGATGATCAGTAAGTCAAGCCGGTTACGCAAATTTTCCCATTACCGTATTTTTGGGTAATTCCCTCCATTGCCTATAAGCGCTTGCGCTTATAGGTAATGCCACTGTGCCGCTGGTACTTCGTATCCCGCCTGTTCCTGTCCAGATTCTGCCGTCAGTTCGAGATCGTCGCCACGTGCGGCCACTGGCCACACCACCTTCTATCCGCCGAGCTTCTCGCTCGACCTCATCCTGCATGCGCTCGGTAATCTCGATGCGACCGCCCCATCTACTATTGTCGGTTGCTTTGGCAACCAGGTTGG
>FTKD01012430.1_pt1 | contig 92548 bp, 73 predicted proteins | sample 1658191 | NCBI WGS metagenome assembly FTKD01 (sample SAMEA3914808, study PRJEB12502) | metagenome | biome: forest; material: soil | place: Canada | collected 2011-08-03 | depth 0.3 m
ACAGTTTCCCCCAAAGAGGCACGCATGTCCGACTTACACCAATCCTCAGGCAGCCTGTTCATGGTCGTCGCCCCTTCCGGCGCCGGCAAATCGACCCTGGTCAATGCCCTGCTGGCCCAGGAGCCATCGATCAAACTGTCGATTTCCTACACCACGCGCGCCCCGCGCCCGGGTGAGCAGCATGGCCGCGAATACTATTTCACCTCGGCGGACGACTTCCTGGCGCGCCGCGCCGCCGGCGAATTCCTCGAATCGGCCGAAGTCCACGGCAATTATTACGGTACCTCGCGCCTCTTGATCGCCGAGCAGATGAAGAGCGATACCGATGTCTTATTGGAAATAGATTGGCAGGGCGCGCACCAGGTCAAGAAGCAGTTTCCCCATGCCATCGGCATTTTCATCCTGCCGCCATCGATTGCCGCACTGGAAGAAAGGCTGAAAAAGCGCGGCCAGGACGAGCCCTCGGTGATCACCCGTCGCATTTTGGCCGCAGGCGGGGAGATCGCACACGCCTCCGAGTGCGAATATGTTATTATTAATCAAGAGTTTGCGACTGCGCTGGCCGAATTGACATCGATTGTCAGAGCGGCCCGTTGCCGTTTTACGCAACAGGCAGCCCGTAACGCATCCCTTTTTGCCCAATTGGGCATCCACGCCGACCTCGGCTGATCCGTTTATTTCTAGGAGTTTGCATGGCCCGCATCACGATTGAAGATTGCCTCAAAGAGATCCCCAACCGCTTCCAGCTGACGCTGTGCGCCACCTATCGTGCGCGCCAACTGCTGCAAGGCCACACGCCGAAGATCGACGCCAAGGACAAGCCCACGGTCTTGGCCCTGCGCGAGATCGCCGCAGCCAAGGTCGGTCTGGAGATGCTGAAAAAAGTTCCGAGCTGATTGCCTCATTTGGCTAAATCATGCGGCTGAAAAGTCCCGATGAATCTGACGCCTGCGGAATCCACCCTGTCAGTTACTCGTCCCAAACGAGCGACAACGCGTCGCTCGGCCGCAAAACTTCAGGCAGTCCCTGAACCCGAACTGGCGCCGCCGCAAGGCGCCGCCGCTTCGGTGGCGTCGGTCTCGCAACTGAACGCCACGCTCGCCACCTATCTCACCCCGGTCGAGCTCAAGAAAGTCAAGGAAGCCTATCGCTTTTCCGATGAAATGCATCTGGGCCAGATGCGCAAATCGGGCGAGCCCTACATTTCGCACCCGATCGCCGTCGCTGAAATCTGCGCCGAGTGGAAGCTCGATTCGCAAGCCATCATGGCCGCGCTGCTGCACGACGTCATGGAAGACCAGGGCGTCAAGAAAGAAGAATTGATCGAGCGCTTCGGCGCCCCGGTGGCCAACCTGGTCGACGGCCTCTCCAAGCTGGAAAAAATCGAATTCCAGAGCCAGATCGACATGCAGGCGGAAAACTTCCGCAAGATGCTCTTGGCCATGGCGCGCGACGTGCGCGTGATCCTGATCAAGCTGGCCGACCGGCTGCACAACATGCGCACGCTCGGTTTCATGATTCCCGAGAAAAAACGCCGCATCGCCCGCGAGACCATGGAAGTCTACGTGCCGATTGCGCATCGCCTGGGCCTCAACAACATCTATCGCGAGTTGCAGGACCTGTCGTTCTCGCACCTGTTCCCGGTGCGCTACAAGACGCTCTCGAAAGCCGTCAAGGCCGCGCGCGGCAACCGGCGCGACATGGTCACCAAGATCCTGGACTCGGTCAAAAACACATTGGCGTCCGCCGGCATCGAAGCCGAAGTCTATGGCCGCGAAAAGACGCTGTTCGGCATCTACCGCAAGATGCGCAGCAAGCACCTGTCGTTCTCGCAGGTGCTCGACGTCTATGGCTTCCGCGTCGTGGTCGACAGCTTTGCCAATTGCTATGTGGCGCTCGGCACGCTGCACGCGCTGTACAAGCCCATGCCGGGCAAGTTCAAGGATTACATCGCCATCCCCAAGTTGAACGGCTACCAGTCGCTGCACACCACCCTGGTCGGGCCCTACGGCACGCCGGTCGAATTCCAGGTGCGCACGCAAGACATGCACCGCGTCGCCGAATCGGGCGTGGCGGCGCACTGGCTCTACAAGAACGACGACGGCAGCATGTCCGACGTGCAGCAGCGCACCCACGCCTGGCTGCAATCGCTCCTGGACATCCAGAAGCAGACCGGCGATTCGGCCGAATTCCTCGAACACGTCAAGGTCGACCTGTTCCCCGATTCGGTCTACGTGTTCACGCCGAAGTCCAAGATCATCGCCCTGCCGCGCGGCGCCACGGCGCTCGACTTCGCCTACACCATCCACACCGACATCGGCGACCAGACCATCGCCGCCAAGATCAACCACGAGCAGGCCGCGCTGCGCACCGAATTGCGCAATGGCGACATCGTCGAGATCATCACCTCGCCCTCGTCGCGCCCGAGCCCGAACTGGCTCACCTTCGTGCGCACCGGCAAGGCGCGCTCGGCCATCCGCCACCACCTGCGCACGGTCAACCTGCAGGAATCGATCGAACTCGGCAGGCGTCTGATGGCGCAGGCATTGAGCGTGTTGAACCTCGACATCACGATCCCCGATCCCATCGCGGAGCGCCTGATCAACGAATCGAGCGTGAAGACGATGGACGATCTCTACGCCGACATCGGCGTGGGCAAGCGCATTGCCGCGCTGGTTGCGCGCCACGTGCTGAACCTGATCGAGGGCGACAACCCGCAGCACGTCCACACCCATCAGGATGTGGAAGACTTGCGCGGCAGCCGGGTTGACCCGGTCGTGATTTACGGCAGCGAAGGCGTGGCGGTCCAATTGGCGCAATGCTGCCTGCCGATTCCGGGCGATGCCATCGTCGGCCAGTTGAAACGCGACCAGGGCGTGACGGTGCATGCGCTCGACTGCGAAGTGGCAAGGCGCCAGCGCAACAAGGAACCGGACCGCTGGATCGACGTCGTGTGGGGCAACGATTTGAACCGCCGCTTCGACTGCCGCATCATGCTGCTGTTGAAAAACGAGCGCGGCGTGCTGGCGCGCGTCGCCGCCGAGATCGGCGAGTCCGACGCCAACATCACCTTCGTCGGCATGGAAGACGACAAGGATCAATTGCTCACGCAACTGCGCTTCACGGTGCAGGTGGAAGACCGCGTGCATCTGGCGCGCCTGATGCGCAACGTGCGGCGCATTCCCGGCGTGACACGGCTGCTGCGCGAACGCAGCTAGACTCCGCAGTTCGCAAACCGGCGCGCTGCCAGGCGCTGCCCACACCCTTCTCCGCAATACACTCCTCTGCTCGCGACAGCTAGCTCACGCCGTCGTCCGCGCCTGCGCGCGAAGTCCATGTTGATCGATACGCCACGTCAAAGCATCGAACAGCGACACCTTCCTCCCTCAGTTTCCCGCTTTGACGCGCTCTTAACCTAACTTTACGCCGATTTACAGAATGCCCCCTCGCGCCGTTCGCAGGCGCGCCGATATAGTCAACAAGCGCTCGGCACGTCATCGTGCCGGCGCATGTTCCATCCCCACCACCAATCAAGGAGGCCATCATGTCTGTCAGCAGCGTCGCCAGCAGCAGCTACAGCTATTTCACATCGCAGATCGGATGCAATACGCAATCCGGCAACAGCAATTCGAGCAATGCCGTCGGCAACACGCCTCCGCCTCCCGGCGGTGGCGGAGGCCTGATCGGCGCCATCGCCGACGCCTTGTCGCAGATCGGCGTCACCGGCACGAGCGACACCAGCAGCAGTTCCTCCGGCAGCTCTACCAGCTCGGATTCCACAAGTTCGTCAACGAGCACATCGAGTGCGGCGCAGGCGATCGGAAGTTTCTTGCAAAGCCTGATGTCGGCCTTGCAATCGCAGGGCAGTTCGTCCAGCGCAAGCGGATCATCCGATTCGGCCAGTGCCGTGGGCGGTCCGGGGAAACTCGCGGCCAGCCTGCAAAGCCTGATTTCGCAGTTGACTTCATCGTCGTCCGGCAGCACATCCTCGGCCAGTTCGACAACAAGCTCGTCGTCCGATACGTCCGCCGCCAGCAGCACCGACAGCGCGCTGGAGACGAGTTTTCAAAACATGATCAGCGCGCTCGGCGACAGCAGCAGTTCGGCGACGCTGACGAACTTCCTGTCGGCGCTTGCCACAAATTTGCAAAGCAACGGCCCGATGGGCAACATGGTCAACACGAGCGCCTGATCAACCTCAGTCGGCAGCATCAATCAAGCGCACCTTGATGGGCAGCGGCGCGAGCGCGGCGGCAAGCCGCTCTCGCAAGTCCTGCCCCCATGTGGGCGGCACGGCAATGCCGATGCCCTCGGCTTCGCTTGCAAGGACGGCTGGCGTTGCCACCTTGGCCTCGCGGCACACGCCATCCACGCATGCGGCCACCACCGCTTGCGCCGCCTGCAGGCGCAAGGCCGGCTTGTACAGCTTGCCGACATTGGTCACAGGCATGGTGTCGATGATCGTGACCGACTTGGGCCGCGCCGGCCCCTCGTCCACGCGCGCTGCGGCAAAGGCCAACAACTCTTCCTCGGTTGCGCTGGCGCCGGGCACCAGGGTGGCAAACAGCACCGGCAACTCACCGGCATAGGCGTCCGGCGCGCCCACTGCGGCGCAGATCTGCACGGCGGGATGGCCGCCCAGGGCATCTTCTATCGTCTTGGGGTCGATGTTATGGCCACCGCGGATGATCAAATCCTTCGAGCGCCCGGTCAGGTGCAAGCGTTCTTCGCCATCGATCCAGCCAAGGTCGCCTGTCGCAAGCCAGCCATCGTCCGTGATCACGCCTTCGTTGTCGCGCGGGTCGACAAAGCCGGAAAACAGATTGGGGGACTTGAACATCACCATGCCGGTTTCTCCACGCGGCAGTTCGCGCCCTGCGGCACGCCCGTTCTCATCGAGCGCGGCGATGCGCCATTGCGCATGCGGCAGGCGCAGGCCGACGCAGCCGGCAGGCGCTTCCATGCCGACCGGCGTAATGCTGGAGATACCGGCCATCTCGGTCATGCCCAGGCTCTCGTGAATATGCAAGCCTGTCAGCTTCTTGAAGCGCGCGGCCAACTCCGGCGCCAACGGCGCGGCGCCGGTGCGGCAGTAGCGGATGCCGGAGATATCGGCATCGATGGGAACATTGGTCAGCGCCGCCAGCACGGTCGGCACCGCCGCCATCACGGTGGAGCGATATTTTTCCGCAAGGCGCCAATAGTTGACGATCACCGCGCGGTTGCGCATCAGGCCGGCCGTCGGAATCACGGTCTCGGACCCGGCGGAGAGCGCCGTCAAGGCGCCCGGCAAGGTGCCGGCGACATGAAACAGCGGGAACACGTTGATCGTCACGTCCTCGCTCGACATGCCCTGCATCTGCACGCTGGCCCACGCGGTGAACACTTGCGCACCGTGGCTATGGCGCGCCAGCTTGGGCGCACCCGTGGTGCCGCCGGTATGAAAATAGGCGGCGATGTCGCCCTTGGCAATGACGCGGCCCGACACCAGATGGTCATCCGGCTCGGCCGCGCGCAAGGCGTCGAAGTCGCCCGGCTCGGGCGTCTCGCCGATGGGCGTCACACGCAGCACCTGACTCAAGCTTGGCACGGCCAGCTTGAGCCGTTGCGCCTTGCCCCACATGTCGGCATCGCCATCGGCCCCATAGGCGATCAAGACCTTGGCCTTGGCCGCCACCATCAGCGAGGCAAGCTTTTCTTCGCTCAACAGCGGATTCAAGGGTTGCACAATGCCCGCTGCCTCGCCGCCCCAAAGCGCCAGGTGGTAATCGAGGCAAGCCGGCAGCAAAATGGCAATCGCGTCATCGCTTTGTACCCCCAGCCTGTGTAGCAGATTGGCCGTCCGGTTGATGCCGGCAAATAACTCGGCATATGACATGCGGATCGGTTCATCGGCCGGGTCGGCGGTCTTGAGGAAGGTCAGTGCGGTCTTTGCGCCGAAAGCCAGTGCCGAGTTCTGGAAAATTTCGTAGGTGCTTTGGACGGTCAGCAACTGTTCCAGCGGGATCGCTTCGAGGCGTTCGACGTCGGCGATGGTTTTGATGGGGAAGCGTTGCGTGAAAGGTGCCGAATTTGTCACTGCTGTCTCCAAATGGACTCCCCTCTCCCGCCTGCGGGAGAGGGGTTCTTTCTAACTGCGCCGGGGTATCTGCAAACCTTTCGCTACAGCAGGCCGCGCCAGGAAAGCTTCAAGCACACGGTTCACCTGCACGAAATCCTTCATTCCAACCAACTCGCCCGCCTCGTAAAACCCACCGAGATTCCGCACCCACGGAAAGGTCGCAATATCGGCGATGCTGTACTCCTCACCCAATATCCATTGCTTGCCGGCGAGGTGCTTATCCAACACCTCAAGCAGGCGCCGCGCTTCAGCCACATAGCGGTCGCGCGGGCGCTTGTCTTCGTACTCGCGCCCGGCAAACTTGTGGAAGAAGCCGACCTGGCCGAACATCGGGCCGATGCCGCCCATCTGGAACATCACCCATTGCAGCGCCTCATAACGCCCGGCCGCATCGGACGGGATCAGCTTGCCGGTCTTCTCGGCAAGATAGACCAGGATGGCGCCCGACTCGAACAAAGGCAGCGGTTTGCCACCGGGGCCGTTCGGATCGATGATGGCGGGAATTTTTCCATTGGGATTTAGCGAAACGAATTCGGCGGAACGCTGGTCGCCGCCATCGAAGCTCACCAAGTGCGGCTCGTACGGCAGGCCGATCTCCTCCAGCATGATCGACACCTTGACGCCATTGGGCGTAGGCAGCGAATACAATTGCAGGATGTCGGGATGCTGCGCCGGCCATTTCTTTGTGATGGGAAAGTGTGAAAGATCGGTCATCGTGTTTCCTTGGCAGAAAATAATACGCAAATGCGGAACGCTAATGCGCGAACGGCACAGCGTATCACTGCGTGGCCATTCCCGCAGAAAGCGCAATATATCGCGCCAGATGAAAGTCCTCATCACCCAACTGATGATCGATCATGACCAGGCGCTTGGCGTAATGCGACAGCGGTAGTTCCCAGGTCATGCCGATCCCGCCGTGCATTTGAATGGCTTCTTCCGCCACCAGCGTGCCGACACGGCCGATGGTGTATTTGGCGGCCGACACCGCTTTGTCGCGCGCGATGCCCTCTTGCTCCAGCGCCGCGGCCGCATTGATCAGCGCCGAGCGCGCCTGTTCGATCTCCAGCGCAAGATCGGCCATGCGATGCTGCAAAGCCTGAAAGCTGCCGATCGGCACGCCGAATTGCTTGCGCGTCTGCAGGTACTCCAGCGTCGCGGCCTTGGCCACCTCCATGGCGCCGACCGCTTCGGCACACAGCGCGACGATGCCGCGCGCCGTGGCTTGCGCAATCGCCGGGTGGGCATCGTCCACCAGCATGGCGTCGGCGGGCAGCCTGAGGTTTTGCAAGGTCAACTCGGCCGCGCGCCCGCCGTCGATATTGGGGTAGCCGGCAACACCCACGCCATCCGATTCGCGCGGCACCAGGAACAGCGCAATGCCTTCGACAGCATCGACTGCGCCCTTGACGCGCGCCGAAACGATGAAGGCATCGGCTGCCTCGCCCTGTTCCACTACCGTCTTGCCGCCGTCAAGCACCCACCCGCCATCGGACTGCCTTGCCGTGGTCGCAACGTAATGCGGCTCGTACCCGCCATCGGCTTCCTGATGCGCCCAGGCGCAGATGTTGCTGCCCCCTATCGCGCGTTCCAGTTCATCATGGCGCGCCGCAGCGGCAAGCACGCTGCCGGCCATCAATGTGCCAAGAAACGGTTCCACCACCAGCGCCCGCCCCAATGCTTCGAACACCACGGCAAGGTCGAAGCCGGCGCCGCCATAGCCGCCGTCGGCTTCGGCGAACAAGGCACCGATCACACCCATCCCGGCAAACTGCGCCCATTGCTCACGCGAATAGCCAAGGCCCGACTTGGCAATGCGTTCGCGCGCGGAGAAATCGTATTCGCGCCCCAGATAGCGCGTCAGCGTGTCCGCCAGCATGCGGCGGTCTTCGGTCAAATTGAAATCCATAATCTGCTCCTGCCTTCTGCCCCAACTGTCATTCCCGCGAACGCGGGAATCCACACGGAGGTTGATATCTTAGTTACGGCGGATTTCCGCGTACGCGGGAATGACAAGGGTGTTATTCGCGTCCTCGCCTATGGCTGCTCACAATCCCAAAATCATCTTGGCCACGATATTCTTTTGAATCTCGTTCGACCCGCCAAAGATCGACAGCTTGCGGTTGTTGAAATAACCGACCGCCGCCCGCTCGCCCTCCTCCACGCCGACGCGCTCGCCGGCTTCGAGCCAGATCCGCGCCTGCGGTCCCATGGCGCGGCGCATCAGCGCGGAAATCTCTTGCCGGATTTCGGTGCCGCGTATCTTGAGCATGGAACTCTCCGCGCCCGGCACGCCGCCGCCCGCCACCGCCGCGATCATGCGCAAATTGGTGGTCTTCATATTCTCCAGCTCGATCTCGACCCGCGCCACGCGTGCGGCGAAAAAGGGATCGTCCAGGAGCCGCCGCCCGTTGCGCTTGTGCCTGCCCATGAACGCCTTGAGTTCGCGCAGCGCGGCCACCGAAAATCCGACACCGGCGATATTGGTGCGCTCGTAAGTCAACAAATACTTCGCGCAGGTCCAGCCGCGATGCTCATCGCCGACCAGGTTTTCTGCCGGCACACGCACGTCGGTGAAAAACACTTCATTGACTTCATGATCGCCATCCAAGGTGATGATGGGTCGCACTTCGACGCCGGGCGTGGCCATATCGATCAAGAGGAAGCTGATGCCCTCCTGTTTCTTGGCCGTGGGATCGGTGCGCACCAGGCAAAAGATCATGTTGGCGTATTGGCCCAGCGTGGTCCAGGTCTTCTGTCCGTTGACGACGTAGTGGTCACCCACGCGCTCCGCACGGGTCTTGACCGAGGCAAGATCCGACCCCGCACCCGGTTCGGAATAACCCTGGCACCACCAGTCGGAGCCGTCGAGAATGCGCGGCAGCCAATAGCGCTTCTGCGCCTCGTTGCCGTATTTGAGCAAGACCGGCCCCAGCATATTGACGCCGAAGGGCACGATGCGCGGCGCGAAAGCAAGCGCGCACTCATGTTCGAAGATGAACCTTTGTACCGCGTCCCAGCCCGGCCCGCCATGCTCGACCGGCCAATGATTCGCCAGCCAGCCGCGCCTGTGCAAAATGGCGTGCCAACGCTGCATGTCTTCCCTGGTCAAGCGTTCGCCGCGCCGGCCCTTGCCGGCCAATTCGATGGGCAACTCAGCCTCAAGGAAGGCGCGCACTTCGGCGCGAAAAGCCTCTTCTCCGGCGGTGAAATTCAAATCCATGTCATGCCTCCAAGCGATTGAGGCTGGCAAAATCGGCGCCGCGCGCCACCAGCTCTTCCAGTAGCGGCGACGGCTTCCAGAACAAGGCGTCTTCTTCGGCAAAGGCGCGGACGTCGGCCAGCACCTTGTCCAGTCCGACCGAGTCGGCATGGTTCATCGGCCCGCCGCGATGGCGCGGAAAGCCGTAACCGGCCATGAACACCACGTCGACATCGAGCGGACGCAAGGCAATCTTCTGCTGCACCACGTTGGCGCCTTCGTTGATCATGGCCGCCATGTAGCGCCGCACGATGTCGTCGGCCGTAAAACTCTTCGGTGTGATGCCGGCGCGCGCGCGTTCGGCATCGATGATGGCCAGCACTTCAGGGTCGGGCGCGCCGGTGCGCGCGCCGTTGGCATAGAGGTAATAGCCGCGCCCGGTCTTCTGGCCGAACCAGCCGCGCTCGCAGATGCGGTCGGCAATCTGCACATAGCGCGCTTGCGGATCGCGCGTGGCGGCACGGCGCCTGCGCGTGGCCCAGCCGATGTCGCCGCCGGCCAGGTCCGACACCTGATACGGCCCCATGGCGAAGCCGAAATTGCGCATGGCGCGGTCGATTTCATAGGGCGAGGCGCCATCTTCCATCATGTAGTCTGCCGCCTGGCGATACACGGCAAGGATGCGGTTGCCGATGAAGCCGTCGCACACGCCGGCGCGCACCGCGGTCTTCTTCAAGCGCCTGGCCAGCGCGAAGCCGGTCGCCACCGCATCGGGCGCCACCTTGGCCGGCACCACGATTTCCAGCAGCTTCATGATATTGGCCGGCGAGAAGAAATGCAGCCCCAGCACGTCCTGCGGGCGCGCAATCGAGGCCGCCAGTTCGTCGATATCGAGGTAAGACGTATTGGTGGCCAGCACGGCGCCGGGCTTGCACAGGCGGTCGAGTTCGGCAAACACCGCCTTCTTCACTGTCATGTCTTCGAATACCGCTTCGATCACGAGGTCGGCCTGCGACAGGGCCGCATAGTCGGTCGCACCGGAAAAGCGCGAAAGCAGCGAGTCACGCGCGGCTGCATCCATGCGCCCTTTCGCTACCTGCGCGTCGTAGACCTTCTCGACATTGGCGCGTCCGCGCGCCAGCGCTTCGGCGTCGCGCTCGACCATTGTGACCGGCAAGCCGGCATCGAGCATGGCAATCGCAATACCCGCGCCCATGGTGCCGCCGCCGATCACGCCCACCGTCTGCACAGCTCGCGGCTGCGCCGCGCGTGTCTCGGGCGCCTTGACCACTTCGCGCTCGGCAAAGAAGGCATGCACCAAACCCTGGCGTTGCGGGCTGGCGAGGCATTCGAGGAAGAGATGACGTTCGACTGCCAAGCCTTCATCGAACGGCAGTTTCAGCGCCGCCTCGACCGCATCGACAATCTTCAAGGGAGAAAACAGCCCGCGCGCCTTGGCTTCGGTATCGCGCCGCGCCTGCTCGATTGCCGCCGATGCCGATTCGAGGTCGCCAATCCGCTGCGCCGCGCGTGTCGGCTTCACGCCGGCATGGTAGGCGATCAGCTTGGTCGCAAACGCCGCGGCCTCGTTCGCCACATCCCCCTCGGCCAGCACATCGACCAGCCCCAGCGACTTTGCCTTCGCCGCCGAAATCTGGCGACCGCTCAACATCAGCTCCAGCGCCGGCTCCGCACCGATCAGGCGCGGCAGGCGCTGCGTGCCGCCCGCGCCGGGCAAAAGACCCAACAAGACTTCCGGCAAGCCGAGCTGCGCCGAAGGAGTGGCAATACGATAGTGCGCCGCCAAGGCCACTTCAAGGCCGCCGCCGAGTGCCACGCCGGCAAGCGCTGCCACCACGGGCTTGCGGCACGCTTCGATGCGCGTGCACACCTCGGGCAAGGCCGGCGCTTGCGGCGCCTGGCCGAACTCGCGCACATCGGCCCCGGCGCTGAATGATTTGCCCTCCCCGATCAACACGATGACCCGCACCGCCGGATCAGCCTCGGCCGCCACGACGGCATCGCTGAGATGCTGGCGCAGCGCCTGGCCCAAGGCATTGACCGGCGGATTGTTGAGCGTGACATAAGCAATCGAGGAAACGAGCTGATAGAGCGGCATGGGGGTTCTCTCGGCATTGGCCAATCGGATGATTGTCGTTTGTTGTATCGCGCTTGACAATCCACGGCTCACCTGACATCGTGTCAAATATCATTTGACAATCATGGACCCGCAAAACCTCACCCTGCTCGTGGAAATCCTCGACGCCGGCAACCTCAGCCAGGCGGCGAAGAAGCTCAGGATGACGCGAGCCAATGTCAGCTATCACCTTGCCCAGTTCGAACGCGCCATCGGCGCCCAGTTGGTGCGGCGCACCACGCGTAGCGTCGAGCCGACCGAGGTGGGACTGCGCCTGTACCAGCACGGTTTGAGCATACGCAACGAATTGCAAGCCGCGCGCGAAACCATTCAAACCCTCGGCAAAAGCCTGCGCGGCAGGGTCAGGCTGTCGGTGCCGAGCGGCTACGGGCAGATGGTGATGACGCCCTGGCTGCTCGAATTCAAGGCCAGCTACCCGCACATCGTGCTCGACGTGTTGTTCGAAAACCGCATCGACGACCTGATGCGCGACGAAGTCGATATCGCCATCCGCGTCATGTCGGAACCGCCGCAGACGCTGGTGGCGCGCGAACTGGGCGAAGTGCGGTACCTCGCCTGCGCGGCAAGCGATTACGCGCAGCAACACGGCATGCCGGAAACCTTGCAGGATCTGCGCGACGTGCCCCTGATCACCTCGGCCGTGATCGGCCGACAATTACGGCTCTCGGCCTATCTCGATGGCATCAGGCAGGAAGTGACGCTGGAGCCGACCCTGATCTCGGAACACTTCCCCTTCCTGCGCCAAGCCATCATGGCCGGCTTGGGCGTGGGACTGGTGCCGGACTATGTCGTGCGCGAGGACGTGGCAAGCCGTGCCATCGTCACCTCGCTCGACGCCTGGCGCCTGTCCATATTCGGCACACACATGTATATGCTCTACATGCCCAATCGCTACCAGACCAAGGCAGCGCAGACTTTCATCGAGTTCATTCTGGAGCGCTCGCGCGCAGGAACACCACCCGGATCAGTTACCCAGGCGGCGATTTGATGGTTTGCTGCAGTGACGCATTAACGTAGAGGCTGTCGCGAAATTAGCGTGGCTAGACGCCGCGACGAAGACAGTACAAATGTACGGCGAGGAGTGGCAACAACGCCACGGTAATTTCGCGACGGCCTCTTATGCGTTGAACAATAACGGCAGACGCTGTTTGCTCTCGTCGCCAATGACGACGCCGGCCGGCGTCTTGAACAATTTGACTTTTCCCTCACCCGAGGCATCGGCAAAAACCTCGCCCGACTGCGCCAGTGCATTCATCAGGTGCAAATGCCCGTGCAAAACCCGATAACCTTCGCCGTGGCGTACAAGCAGAATTTCAGGTTGCATGATCTGTTTCCTCCAACGCGCCTTCACAAACGAAGCGTGGACGTTCCCCCGATTTGCTACTTCAGCATGCATGGTATGCCATGCCTTCAGCAAAACAATGTCAGAGGTGCCACACCTTGCGCGACAAAATCAAAATTAATCTTACGCTGTCGGCTTAACCATGAAGATAGGGGCGATATACCGCTATCTCAAGTGACGAATTCACAAAAAATCTGCAGCGTATGCACCATGCCGGACAGCGGCATCGCACACACAACCTTATCAGCAAGATGCATGCCTGCATATTCATCTTGCACCGCAGCGTGCGGCATATCTTGATTGTGCGGCGCCACATAAAAACGCACGCCCGCATGGAACGGGCGTGGTTGCGGTGGCGCTGATGGATCAGGATGCCGGAGGCGGCGGCGGCATATTGGGTGGCGGCATATTGGGCGGAGGCGGCGCGTAGGCCGGTTGTGCGGGGCGCTGCATGCGCGCCGCCATCGGCACGCTGTTGCCCTTGGTGTACATGCACTGCTCATAGCTGATGTCATAGCGCCGCTGGGCACTATAGCTGCCGTATTGCGAGGCGTTGGCGCCGGCCGCACTGCCGAGCAGAAGGCCCGTGCCCGCACCCACCGCCGCACCCTGATGGTTGCCGCCAAGCGCGGCACCGGCGGCAGCGCCGATCAGCGTGCCCACCACACCGCTCTCGACCGCCTTGTTGTTGGCGGCATCGGCGGCGCCGGCATTCTGGTTGTAGGCAAACTGGCGGCACACCGCATCGTCCTGGTTGAATTGCTCGAAGCTCTTGCCGTTCCCCGGCATCACGGCCACGCTGGGACTGGTCGGCACGGTGGTGCAGGCCGCCATCAGCAGCGTCGCCGTCAGGATGGATAATCCGATCACTGGTTTCATGGTTTTACCTTCTTCAGAAGTTGGTCAGGCTGATTGATCATCGTCATTGCGGCGGCATCGGCGCAGGCGGCGCACCCGCAGGCGGAACCGGTTGCGCCGGCACCTGCTCCCAGGCTTCGGCGCAGCTCGCAACATACGGGTAATACGCATTCGAGGGGCGGCAGAAATACCAATAGCGCGTTGCCGGCGGCGCCACCGCCACGCCCGGCGTCACCACGGCCACGGGCGGCTCCCACGGGCTCGGATAAGGGTAGACCGGGGCCGGGTAGGGATACCACAATCCGCCGGTGAACCACCACCAGCCATATACCCCGTTATGCCAGCCATGGTTCCAACGGCCGCCGCGCCAGACACCCCAGTCGTGTTCATGGAAATGCGCGATGTCGCCATGCCAGACCGGATGCGGCGACGCATTGTGCATATGCTGCGCCGAAGCCGGCGCGCTCATCGCCAAAGCCGCGGCCATCAGCGACAACCCCAGGGCGATTTTCCTGCCGTGCCTTGCAGCCATCGTCAGTGCGTTCATTGCAACTCTCCAAAGTTCGAATCGATCAATAAAGGAAACGAATCCACGTCTTTCATGTGCGAATCCGCTTGCCCTTTTTCAACAGCATAGTCGCAGGCTTGCTTTTCAGAAGCACCATTACACACTGTTACCTCAAGAAAAAATTCATTCATAAAACAAGTTCCCGTCTGTGAATATTCCACATTCCCCATGTGTGAATTCTCACAAAACGCAAGCCGGTTTCCGTCATTTGTTTCCAAATGGCGCAAGCTGTAACAAGGTGTATCCGGGCAATCTCTGCGCAGCGATTAGCAAAACATGGCCCCATCGGAACCACAGCATCCGTTTGACGCTTCAGGTGCGATGGGCTAACATCGTCACATGGATTTTTATGGCAACCTGCGCAAACGCATCATCCAATCGCCGCTGACCGATGGCGAGGAGCGCTATTGCTGACGTGAAACACCAGACACACCGATAGCCCTCCCAGCCCAAGCCAGGAGGGCTTTTTTATTGCCCTAATTCAATCCAAGGAGACACCCTTGTCCAACCCGACCTCGAATCCGACTCCGAATCTGACGCCGAATCTGACTCTATATGTAGACAGCCTGCACACCAGCCCATACGCCATGTCGGTCTTCGTCACGCTGAAGCAAAAGGGTTTGCCCTTCACCATGCGCACGGTCGATCTCGACGCCGGGGAAAACCTGGCGGACAGCTACTGCGGCATGTCGCTCACGCGCAAAGTGCCGCTGCTGGTGCACGAGCGCTTCCACCTGAATGAGTCGTCGGCCATCACCGAGTATCTCGAAGACCATTTCGAGCCGCCCGTGCATGCCGCGGTCTACCCCGCCGATCTGAAACAAAAAGCCAGGGCGCGCCAGGTGCAGGCCTGGCTGCGCAGCGACCTGATCCCGATCCGCATGGAACGCTCCACCGAAGTGATCTTCTTCGGCAAGCGTTTCGGCCCCTTGAGCGAGGCCGCCGTAAAGGCCAGGGACAAATTGGTCGCCGCCGCCGACAAACTCATCGAAGACGGCCACGCCAACCTGTTTCCCACCTGGTCGGTCGCCGACGTGGACTTGGCGCTGATGCTCAACCGCCTGGTCATGCATGGCGACCCGATGCCGGAAAAACTGAAATCCTATGCGGCGCGCCAGTGGGAGCATCCGGCGATACAGCAGTGGGCTGCCTTGAATCGATGAAGGAGCGGCCGGCAACGGCTTGGTCGATGGCGATCCGCCAGCACTTAGCTGTTGGACGCGGCAATCGCAGACTCAGCCGGGGGTTGCCACGCCCTATTTCGCAGGGGTGGACAACTGCACCACCGATTGCAACAAGGCCGTGCCATCCTTCATCACCTGGGCCGCATCGGCATCCTTCTGGATCGCCGCGAACGAGCCTTCGCCGAAATACAAGCCATCCGACGCCAGGAAGGTCATGCGCACCTTGCCCTTGATCGGCGCGGGAAGGCGCTTCTTGTTCCAGGGGCCGATACGCGCGATCACCTTGGTCGAGGAAGCAAACAGGGCCTTGGTCTTTTCCTGCATTTCCATCGGCGGGGCATCGATCAGGGCCAGCTTGTCGGCGTGGTTGATATAGCGCACACGCCCGTCGGCATAGGCCGCGAGCGTTTCCGGGCCATCGTCGAGCGGCACTTCGATGATCACGCCGAGAAGCAGCTTGGGCGGCACGAGCTGGCTATGCTCGCGCAGCCATTTGTAGGCCAAAAGGCGAACGCGGCTTTCCTGTTTTGCGTCTTCTGCCAGGGCGCGCACGGCTGCGGCGTCGGGTGTGGCGGCAAACAGCACCTTTTGCCACGGCGCGGCCGGCGTACCTTCCTTGGGTTTGAACAAGGCATCATCGTCACAAAACAACACGTTGTAGATGATGTTGTTTTGCATCTCGTGGTACGGCGCGTGCAGTTCGTCGGCGCGGCTGACTGCAGACAGCGCGAGGAAGGCACAGAGCAAGGCGCAAAACGCGAAGAAGCGCCTGAAGGCGTTGGCTTTGATTAAGGCAAACATGGAGTGCATTTCCAAACTGCGATAAGATGGCACGTAAGCATACCGGAAGCGAGGCGCCAGCGCTGCGCTTGCGGAAGAGATGCATGTTGCCCTCTGTTCCCACTACGCCACTGACGATACCGAACCATGACCACGCCCGCACTCATCATCAAGCCTACGTCCCACCCGCTTCCGGCAGCCGAGCGCGCCGAGAAACTGGCCAAGCCGGCATTCGGCCGCACCTTCACCGACCACATGGTGGTGATTCCCTATCGCGACGGCGCGTGGCAACAAGGCGAGGTCAAGGCCTACGGCCCGCTCGCGCTCGATCCCTCGGCCTCCTCGCTGCACTACGGCCAGGCCATCTTCGAGGGCTTCAAGGCCTACCACCAGGCCGACGGCAGCATCAAGGCCTTTCGCCCCGAAGCCAATGCGGAGCGCTTCAACCGCAGCGCGCGCCGCCTGGCGATGCCCGATATGCCCAAGGAATTATTCATCAAGGCCGCGGAAGAATTGATCAGCCTCGACCGCGAATGGGTGCCGAAGAATGTCGGCGAAAGCCTGTACATGCGGCCCTTGATGATCGCAACCGACCCTTTCCTCGGCGTACGCCCCTCGCTCGAATACCTGTTCGTGCTGTTCGCCTCGCCGGCCGGCGCCTATTTCCCGCAGGGCGTGAAGCCGGTCACGGTCTGGATCAGCGAAGATTACGTGCGCGCCGCGCCGGGCGGCACCGGTGAAGCCAAGTGCGCAGGCAATTATGCGGCCAGCCTCGTGGCCCAGGCGCAGGCTCAGGAAAAAGGCTGCGACCAGGTGGTGTGGCTCGATGCGGTGGAGCGCAAATACATCGAAGAAATGGGCGGCATGAACCTGTTCTTCGTCTACCAGGAAAACGGCAAGACCATCGTCGTGACGCCGCAACTGACCGGCACGCTCCTGCCCGGCATCACGCGCCGCAGCCTGCTCGATCTCGCCCGTGACCTGGGTTATGAAGCGGAGGAGCGCAAGCTGACCACGCAGCAATGGCGCGACGACATCGCCTCGGGCAAGATGAAGGAAGTCTTCGCCTGCGGCACAGCCGCCGTGATCACCCCGGTCGGACTAGCCAAGGCCAACGGCTACGAGATCCGCATCAACAACGGCGAAAACGGCCCCGTCACGATGGCGCTGCGCGACGCCCTGCTCGCAATCCAGCACGGCACGGCGCCGGACAAGCATCGCTGGCTGCATCCGATCTGCTGATTGACGGAACCGGGCCAGGCCGGCCTGGCCCGGTTTCACTGCACAGACTTGCAAGGCATGGAAAGCTGCAACAACAAGTGCGCCGCGTGCTATGCGACCGAGACTTCCATCCAATCCGGCAATGTGTAGAAAGCCATGTGAAACATGGGTGATTTGCTCACGCATGTCATGCCACGCTTGCGCATCAATATGCTCAAGCTCTCTTGGGAATACAGGCTGATGTGACCGTTCCTCGGTGCGGCATACCACCATGAGAGCGGCTTGCCGCGCGCAATCTGGCCGTCCGAACAGAATGTGGTGAATATGATCGCTCCCTCGGGGGCGCATAGCTGCGCCAGGCGATCCGCAAGCGCATTGACGTCCGGCACGTGCTCGAACACTTCAATCGCCGTAATGAGGTTAAAGGCGCCCAGGCCGGCGACGTCCTTCTCCGGTTCGACAACCGGATCATAGCTCTGCGAATCCCAGCCGTGGTCGCGCAGGATTTTGCTCATCAACCCCGACCCGCCGCCATAATCAAGGTGGCGAATGCGATGTAGTTGAGCGCCATAGAGCCGATGGAAATCCCGCGCGCTGCCACTCGGACGATCCGAGACATATTCCGGATCGACGTTGACATAGTCGTCGTTGTAGATCTCTTCCGAAAATTCCGCCAGCGTCCAACTCTGAAATTCGGGTGCGAAGCAGAAGCCGCAGCCGTCGCACAAGAAATAGTCCACAATCTTGCCGCTGCGCGGCAAATATATCCCGAACTCTTCCAGGCAGGATTTATTGAAATCGACAGCGTCGAGAAACATTGCCGGCGCGCCGCAGATTTCACATGTAACGCTGTGCATCTCAGGCAGCGGCGTCGGCGGATGCGCAACCTCCACCGGCGCTGCCTGGGGTTTGGACAACGCCTTCAAGAAACCAAGAATTCCCATTTGAAGTAAAGTGTTATATCGAGGATCGGAATCAGGAACGCAGAACCCATTTCAAAACAAACCGAATGCCGCGGGGACTTGCCCGGCAAGGGCGACGGTACGGCAAGGAGGCGACGGCCGTCCCGGCAACAACGCCACATCCGTTTTTGAAATTCAAGTATGGTAGAAGGCCGATACTCTGTCAATGCGAGGTCATGGATGCAAAAGAACCAGGCCGCACTATCGATGGCGATGGCGATGGCGACGGCCGTTCTCGGCCTCGCCGCCCATACCGACGCGCTGGCCACGGTGCAAGCGGACCTGGAGTATCAGTCCTACAACGCCCGGGCCGAACGCGGCAAATCGCTATTTGCCGCCTTGTCCGCCGCCACCCCCTTCCACGAAAACGGCCGCGTCTTCATCGGCCACACCAGCCGCGAGATTCGCTGGCGGCTGCATTGGCGCGACACCGGGGGCGGCAACTGCCGCATCGACGACGTGCGCGTGACGCTGCACACGACCATCGTCCTGCCGCAATTAGGCGGCGTCGATCCCGACCGGCAAGCCGAGTACACGCGCTTCTATACCGCGCTGCGCATTCACGAAAACGGGCACTACCAGATCGAACAGAAAATGGCGGCCGCGCTCGAGCGCGAATTGGCGGCGCTGCCGGAGGCGTCTTGCGCCGGCATCGAAGCCGTCGCGAATGCCAAGGGAAACGACATCGTGCGCGAATTCGACCGCAAGGAAGTGCAATACGATGCCGAAACGGACCATGGCCGCACCCAGGGTGCCGTGCTGAAGAACTGATCCGCTTCCAAGCCGGACGTGGCCGATCGCTTTAAGAGGCACTAACAAAATGAGATTGGCTAGGGCGAAGCGGGGATTTCAGCCGGCATGCCGGCTGCCCGCGCAGCGACACCCGCCTGCGAGCGGGTGTGCGCCCCGCAAGGGCTACGACGAAGACAGTACAGTTGTACGGCAAGGAGTAGCAACAACGCCAAGCTCTTTTTGTTAGCGCCTCTAATGCGAAATCACATCATTTCCCAGGAAAATGTCATGGCCCCGCGCCTCAATCGGCGGGGCGGCAGGACAAGGCATCGCCCAGCGGTTTGATCGACGGGCCCGGCAAGGGGCGGTCCGGCGCGGCGCTTTCGTGCAGGTCGGTTTCGACTTCATAGACGACGACGCTCGGCGAGGCATCCCACTTCTGCTTGCGGATCACCGCCAACTCGCGCGCCAGGCAGGCGGCATCGTTCTTGCCGTCGGCCTTGCAGCGCTCGCGGGCCAGGCTCTCTGCCGCGCTTTTGTATCCCTTGGCGCACATCGCCAGCGACGCCTGCGCCACGCCGGTCGCGCGGGCAATGGCCTGCATGCAGGTAACGCCATCGGTCACGGCCGAACAATCGGCGGCATGGACGCGGCGATAATGCAAGAGCGGCACGCCGTCGCGCAATGTGATCGACGAGAAATTCTTTTCGTAGACGTCTTCGAACAATTTCTTCTTGTCGGCCAGGCGCACGACGATAAAACCCATGCCGCCATTGACGCCATCCGAAGCGGTAAAGAACGCATATTCCGCTTTGGCACCCGCGAAATAGCCGCTCCACATTTCGGGCGGCAGCACGTATTCATCGCTTTCCTTGGCCTGGCGGCACGGCGCAACCTTGCCATCCACGGCAGGCAGGACAGACAGGCGCTCCGCGCCGACCTCGCCGAAGTCGAGCTGCTTGATCGTATAGGCCGGGTAGCTGTAACAGGCCAGCTCGCGCTTGCCCGATGGATCCTGCGGATCGCGCGGCAAATGCACCTTCTTGATTGCCAGCGGTTTGTCGTAGACGTCGGCATCAGCCCATGCGGGCGACATCCCCAGCATCGCCACCGGCAGCAAGTATGGGAACAAGCGGGTAGCGGAAATTCGCATCATGGTTTGGCCGGGTTCACGTGGTCGGGGTTTGCTCTGGTGTTCGCTGATAACCGAAAATATTGCGGTAGGCGATGCCATGCAGCAGCACGGCCATCGGTATGGTCCAGATCAGCCCGATGCCGGCCGGGAGCGCCGACAACACCAGGATAAGCAGGAAAATCAGGAACAGGAAAAACGCCCGGAACCAGCAATGCGTCACCGCTTTGCGCGATGCCTCCATCGCCTGCCAAGGGCTCATTTTCTTGTCGACGATGAGCAATGGCGTCAACGAATAGGCAACCGCCAGGTAGATGCCGGGCAGGACCAAAAGCACAAGACCGACTATTATCAAGGCAGTCGTCATCATGTAAGCCACGACCAGCTTGATGAAATATTCGATGTAAGCATAGACCTCAATCGCCTCCGCATTGACGCTGCTTGCCAGTTTGACGCCCAGCATGACCAACCCGGTCAACAACGCCAAATCGACGCTGTTGGTGACGACAAAGCGCAGGCATTTGGCGAACATGCCTTCGTCGAGAAAAAAATCCAACACCCAGTAGATCGGCAGCGCAACTATGAGATAGAGAATCACCGCCACCCAGATCCTGCCCTTGTTGCCGTGAATTTTCTCCCAGGCCTCCGACAACATCGACGAAATGGAAAATTCGAATTGCCCCGAGATGGCGCGCGCGATGGCTTCGGATTGGTCGGTCGGTGCCGGCGCGGAAAAATCTGCCGTCGGCGCTTTGTAGATATCGGTCATGGTGAGTGATGCCTATCGTTTCGCTGGTGTTTGACTGGATGCGGGACGGGCTGCGTGAAACAATGCTGCTTGGCACGATACTGAGTAAAACGATCCCCGTCAACGGTACTTGCGAATCGAAAACACCATTGTTGCACGGCAAGGACACGCGCAATGCATCACAATGCCACCACCGGGGATCGCAGCACAGCGAATGTTCCTGGTTGACAAACCCGCCAGAGCGCCGGTAAAGTAAGCCTCATGAATACCGCATTGTTCCTGCTGCCCCTACCTCTGCCGCTATCCGGCGCGCGCCTGCTACTGGCGCTGCGCTGATCCCCTCGCTGCGCCCGCAGCACGCCTTATCCGAATTATCGTGGCAACACCGTGCAGTACCGCGCCACGTAGCGCTGTAATCTTAGGAAACCCTAAACACAACATCATGTGCCGCCAACCGCAAACCACCGCAACCGCCACCAGCGACAAGCTCGCAGGTGACGGCATTGCCGCGCTGGCCGCACTGCTAAACCTAGCGATCGGTTGCCTGGCCTCGCGTTAGTGGCAGTCAGGCAGCCTTTCAGCCACATTTGAAAGGAATCCTGAACACACCATCAAACGAGGACCATCATGATGTTGCAACACCCCGCAAGCAAGTACCGACCCTTCCCTGCCGTGCCCTTGAGCGGCCGCACCTGGCCCGACCGTATCATCGAACGCGCGCCGGTCTGGATGAGCACCGACCTGCGCGACGGCAACCAGGCGCTGATCGAACCGATGAACCCGGAGCGCAAACTCAAGTTCTTCGAGATGCTGGTGAAAATCGGCTTGAAGCAGATCGAAGTCGCCTTCCCTTCGGCGTCGCAGACCGACTTCGATTTCGTGCGCAAACTGATCGAGGAAGACCGCATTCCCGACGACGTGACCATCGAGGTCCTGACGCAGTCGCGCGACGACCTGATCCGCCGCACCATCGATGCGCTCGCCGGTGCCAAGCGCGCCATCGTGCATCTCTACAACCCGATTGCACCGGCCTTCCGCAAGATCGTCTTCAACATGTCGCGCGAGGAGGTGCAGGCGATTGCCGAGAATGGCACACGGCTGATCAAGCAATTGACCGCCGAGCGGCCCGAAACCGAATGGATCTTCCAGTATTCGCCCGAGACCTTCAGCATGGCCGAGCTGGATTTCTCCAAGCGCGTCTGCGATGCGGTGTCCGCCATCTGGCAGCCGACGCCCGAGCGCAAGATGATCATCAATCTGCCCTCCACCGTCGAATGCAGCACGCCCAACGTCTATGCCGACCAGATCGAATGGATGCACCGCCACCTGGCGCGGCGCGACGCCATCATCCTCTCGGTGCACCCGCACAATGACCGCGGCACCGCCGTGGCCTCGGCCGAGCTGGCCGTCATGGCCGGGGCCGACCGTGTCGAGGGCTGCCTGTTCGGCAATGGCGAGCGCACCGGCAACGTCGATCTCGTCACGCTGGCAATGAACCTGTACTCGCAAGGCGTGCCGCCCGGCCTCGATTTTTCCGACATCGACGCCGTGCGCCAATGCGTCGAGGAGTGCAACCAGTTGCCGGTGCATCCGCGCCATCCTTATGTGGGCGATCTGGTGTTCACCGCGTTCTCGGGTTCGCACCAGGACGCGATCAAGAAAGGATTCACCCAACAGCGCGCCGATGCAAAATGGGAAGTGCCCTACCTGCCGATCGATCCCGCCGACGTGGGGCGCAGCTACGATGCGGTGATCCGCGTCAACAGCCAGTCAGGCAAGGGCGGCATCGCTTATCTGCTCGAACAGGAACATGGCCTGGAATTGCCGCGCCGCCTGCAGATCGAATTTTCGCGCGCGGTGCAGCAAGTCACCGATACCACGGGCAAGGAATCGAGCGCGGCCGACCTGTATGCCTTGTTCCAGCGCGAATATCTCGATTGCGCCGCGCCCTACGTCTACATCGCCCATCGCATGCGCGGCGGCGGGCAAGGCGAGACGACCCGGGTGGAAATCGACCTGCTCGAACACGGACGGCCGGTAACGCGCAAAGGTGATGGCAACGGCCCGATCGATGCCTTCACTCGCGCCCTGGGGCACGACATCCGCATCATGGATTACCACGAACACGCCATCGGCAGCGGCGCGAATGCCCAGGCGGCGAGCTACATCGAGCTGCGCATGAACAACGGCGCGACGCGCTTCGGCGTCGGCATCGATGCCAATATCGTGACGGCCTCGTTCCGCGCCATCGTCAGCGGCTTGAATAGGCAGATTGCGGCGGGGGAACGCGCAGAAGCGGGTGACGCGAGCAGGGCAGCAGCATAGCAAACCGGGCTTCAAAGACAATGGGCGCGACGGCTATCCGTTGCGCCCATTGCCTGCCACGGCCTTCTCACTCAGGGGACATCTGCCTTCGCGAAGGCCATGTCGTTCAGGCGACGTCGAACCCGAGTTTGGACAGCGCCGCTTCGCAAGCTTGCCGATCCTGTGCATAGTTTCCGCCGGAAATACCCAAGCCGCCGATCAGCTTTCCATCCTCCTTGATCGGGTAACCGCCGCCTGCGGCAACAAGGCGCGGACGGTGCGCAAGCTGCGCCGCATTCTTGTCCGATAGCACGTCCACCCACTGATGCGTACCCAGACCGAAAGTCACTGCGGTCCATGCTTTGTCGATGGCGATATCCGAGGCAAGGAACGAACCGCCGTCGGTACGCTCGAATGCCTTCAGGTTGCCGGCCGGGTCCACGATGGCGATAGCCACTTCGATGCCGATCTCGCGGCAGGCCTCGCGTGAGGCCGCAATCAATGCGATTGCCGCTTCACGCGTGATGGCTTGGGTGGAGAAAAAACGCCCGGATTATGCCTTGTCAGTGCTGCTGTTCATGATGCTTTTCCTTTGACGATGAGAACGACGAGATGGAAGATCGGAAGCGTCGGAAGATGTTTGAAGACATCCGGGCCGCCAGTCAAAACCCTTCCAGCACGACTTTGCCCTTGGCCTTGCCACTCTCGATCAGCGCGTGCGCGCGCTTCAAGTTGGCCGCATTGATTGCACCATAATGCTCGGCCAGCGTGGTCTTGATGGTGCCGGCATCGACCAGGTCGGCCACGCGGTTCAACAAATGGTGTTGCGCGATCCGGTCGCTTGTAGTGAACATGGAGCGAGTGAACATGAATTCCCAGTGCAGCGAGACGCTCTTGCGCTTCAGCAGGCGCACGTCGATCGGTTCCGGGTCGTCGATCAGGGCGATGCGGCCTTGCGGCGCGACAACGGCAGCGAGCTGAGCGAAATGCTGGCTCGTTTGGTTCAGGCTGGCGACGTAGTCCACTTCCTCCAGCCCCAAGGCCAGCAATTGCGGCGCGAAATCCTTGCTGTGGTCGATCACGTGGTGCGCACCCAATTCCTTGACCCAGGCTTGCGTCTCGGGCCGCGAGGCGGTGCCGATCACGGTCAAGCCGGTCAGTTGGCGTGCCAGTTGCGTGAGGATGGAACCGACGCCGCCGGCCGCGCCGACGATCAAGAGGCTCTTGCCGGCGGCGTTGGCGTTATCCAGCACTTGCAGGCGGTCGAACAGCAATTCCCATGCGGTGATGGCGGTCAGCGGCAAGGCGGCGGCTTCGGCGAAACCGAGCGACTTCGGCATGTGCCCGACGATGCGCTCATCGACCAGGTGCAGTTCGCTGTTGGCGCCGGGGCGCAGCAACGAGCCGGCGTACCACACTTTGTCTCCCGGCTGGAACAGGCTGACCTTGGAACCGACGGCGCGCACGATGCCGGCGGCATCCCAGCCGATCACCTTGGGCGCGCCGTGTTCCGGGGCGACGTTGGCGCGGATTTTGACGTCCACCGGGTTGACCGAGATGGCTTTGACTTCGACTTGCAGATCGAATTCGCCCGGCTCGGGCGCCGGCAAATCGAGGTCGATGAGCGATTCGGCTGCGGTAATCGCTTGATTGCGGGTATAGGCAACGGTTTTCATGGTGGCTCCTGGGTATTGGGTTGGTGCCATCTTATTCAAATAAAAATTATTGAAAAAGCCGCTATTATTGAAATCAATTTCAATAATTTATTGAAAATAACCTGAAAAAATGATTCGTTTCGACGATATCCGGCTCTTCGTCCGCATGGTTGATCTGGGCAGCATCTCGGCGGCGGCGCGCGAACTCGATACCACGCCGGCCGTGGCAAGTGCCGGGCTGAAACGGCTCGAAACCGAGCTGCAGGTGCGTCTATTGGTGCGCTCGACGCGCAGCCTGCGCCTGACACCGGACGGTGAACGCTACCTCGATCACGCGCGCGCCATGCTCTCGGCATTGCAGGCCGGACACGATGCCATCGCGCAAGGCAGGCAAGTGATCGCCGGGCGGCTGACGCTGGCCCTGCCTTCGGATCTCGGACGCAACGTGCTCCTGCCCTGGCTTGATGCGTTCCAGGCGGCGCATCCGGCCGTCAGCCTGCAATTGCAGGTGAGCGACCGCGTGGCCGATCTGTGGCGCCAACCGGTAGACGTGGCGATCCGCTATGGCGACCCGGAAGATTCCAGCCTGGTGGCGCAGCCGCTGGCGCCGGACAACCGGCGCGTGCTCTGCGCCGCGCCCGAGTGGATCGCGCGCTACGGCAGGCCAGGGAAGCCGGACGACTTGCGCCGCTTCAACTGTCTGTGTTTTTCCCTGGCGGAGGGCTTGCATGACCGCTGGCGTTTTTTGCGCGACGGGCAGGAATCAAGCGTGCGCGTCGAGGGGGACCGCATCTGCGACGATGCGGAATTGGTGCGGCGCTGGGCCGTGGCCGGGATGGGCATTGCGTACAAGTCCAGGCTCGACGTATTGGCCGACTTGCGCGCCGGACGGCTGGAAGCCTTGTTGCCGGACTATGTGGGTGAAACCACGCCGCTCTATCTGGTGTGCCCGCATCGCCTGATGCTGACGCCGGCCGTGACGGCCCTGCGCGAGATGTTGCTGGAGCGTTTTCGGGAGTACGCGAAGGATTCTTAAGCGTCATGAAAATCCGGCAGGCGTTACAATCTGCGCATACCAACATCGGAGACGATCATGCTCAAAAGATTCGGTCTGTTTTTGCTTGCCCTGTTCCTGTGCGCCAATGCCGTCGCAACCTCCCCACAAGACCTGACACTGAAAGCCGACGATGGCGTAACCGTGTACGGCAAGCTCTACAGTGCCGAACATCCCAAGGCGATCATCCTGCTATTTCATCAGGCGGGATCGAATTCGTCCGAATACGCGCCGATCGCGCCCAAATTGAACGAGATGGGATTTACCGCGCTGGCGATCGATCAGCGCTCGGGCGACAACATGTTCGGGTATGCAAACCAGACAGCGAAACACCTGGGTCACGCTGCGAGCTACCTGGATGCGCAAAAAGATCTCGAAGCGGCATTTTCCTATGCCAAGGAGCAACATCTGCCTATCGTGCTGTGGGGCAGCAGCTATTCGTCTTCATTGGTATTCCTGGTGGCGGCCCGGCATCCGGGCGAGGTAAAGGCGCTGCTGTCGTTTTCGCCGGGTGAATACCTGGGCAGCCCGGACCTGGTGAAGAAGGCAGCGGCGCAGGACAATCTGCCGATCTTCGTCACGCAGGCCAAGGACAAGGAAGAAATCGACAAGGCCAAGGCGATTTTCGCCGCCTCGCCTGCGGCATTCAAGGTGCAATTTATCCCGGCGGTGGCCGGCGTGCATGGCTCTTCGACACTGCGCTCCGACCGCAACGCCCAGGGAGCGGCGGAAAACTGGCAAGCCGTGACGGCTTTCCTCAATAAGGTGTTTCCCTGATCGCAACCGGTGCGAAACCAGCGCAACATCAATGGCGCGTCAGGCGGCGCGCCAGGCCCATGAAGGCCTCGACCAGGGTGGATTGGCGCTTGCGCGTCGCGGGCTGCAAGTAGGCATCGTCCTCCAGTTGGGCATCGAAGGAATAGCTGACGTCATGCATGCCCCAGGCGCGCTCTTCGCCCGGCGTTGCCTCGTCTGTTGAACGGCTGGATTGGAAAAGACCGTTCTGCATGATTGCCTCCATTGGCGCCAGATATTGTGAACGAGCCCCTAGATTAAGCGCTATGGCCGGGAAAGGAAGCGGCTTTACAAGTCCTTACAACCGTGAATGAAGTTTTACGCGAATTGACGCAAAACAGTTCATTCGGACAGCGCATTCAGACAGCTCATTCAGGCAGTTAGTGGCAAGGCATCGGCCAATTTTCCGTCGCCGTAGGTGCGCAACACCTGGGAGATGACGACGCGATAGCCTGCCAGCCATTCGCCATAGCGCGCCTTGGCTTGCAGGTGGGCCGGATGCGCCATCAATTGCTTCAAGCCGGCTTCGTCTTCCCAGTAATAGACGTTCGCGACGCGCCCGCTTTTGGGGTCTTCCCAGGCTTCCTCGCCGAGGTAGCCGACGGTTTCTTTGGCGGCGGCGGCGATGATGGCGTCGAGGCGATGGAATTCGTCGTCGAACTGACGCGTGTCGAAAATGAAGGTGGCGCTATACATGGGCCTCTCTCCCGCTGGGCAAAGGACGGATTGTGCGACCGGTGGTGCCGGCATGCAAGCGTTTTTCCCGATTTACAGGGACTTGGCCAGGCGGATTCCGCTGAACTGCCAGCGCGCCGTGGCCGGGAAGAAGTTGCGGTATGACGGGCGCGCATGGCCTTCCGGCGTGGCCAGCGACGAGCCGCGCAATACGTATTGGTTGACCATGAACTTGCCGTTGTATTCGCCGATGGCGCCGGCAGCCGGGGCAAAGCCGGGGTAAGGCGCATAGCTGCTTGAGGTCCATTGCCAGGCCAGGCCGTAGAGCTGCGCCAATTCGGGCTGGCGCGCCGCCGCGGCTTCCCACTCGAATTCGGTCGGCAGGCGCGCACCGGCCCAGCGCGCGTAGGCGTCGGCCTCGAAGTAGGAAACGTGCAGCAGCGGCGACTGCATCTCGAGTGCTTGCAGGCCATGCAGCGTGAACTCGTGCCAGCGTGCGCCCTCTCGCATTTCTTTCATTTCGCGCTGCCAATAGATGGGCTGCTGCAAATCGTTGGCGCGTATCCAGTCCCAGCCTTCGGAGAGCCACAGTGCAGGGTCGCGGTAGCCGCCATCGGCGACGAAGGCGGCGTATTCGCCATTGGTGGTCAGGCGCGAGGCCAGCGCGAACGATTCCACGAATTGACGATGGCGCGGCAATTCATTGTCGAAACAAAACCCCGCACCGCTGTAGCCAATCTGCGCCACGCCGGCATCGAGTTCCTGCCACGCCAGGGTTGCGGCGCGTCCGGCCGCGCTCTCGCCGCCCGCTGCATAAGCCGGGTACAGCGGATTTTGCGCCAGCAGATGCTTGACGTCGGTCAGCATCAGTTCCTGATGCTGTTGCTCATGCTGGATGCCGAGTTCGACCAGGGTGGCGACGGTTTGCGAGTCTTCGATCGTGCCCGTGCGCATCTGCCCTTCGAGCAATTTGCCGAGACGGGCGTCGACGTTGTGGCGATAGGCCAGCACTTCATCGGTCGATGGCCGCGTCAGGAGGCCGCGCTGCGCGCGCGGATGTTTTTGCCCGATGCCATTGTAATAGGAATTGAACAGCACGCGAAACGCATCGTGAAACGGCTTGAAACCCGTTTCGAAACGCTCAAGGATGAAGGTTTCGAAGAACCAGGTGGTGTGCGCCATGTGCCACTTGATCGGGCTGGCGTCGGGCATCGATTGCACACAGCAATCTTCCTCGGACAAGGGCTTGGCCAGGCTGACGGTGCGGCGCCGCGCGGCATGGAAACGCTGCAGCAGCTGCGGCGAAACCAGCGCGGTGCGGTCGGCTTGAATTTGCATCGCGGTCTCCTTCATGCCGCTTGCGCGTGACAGAGCATGAACCACTGCCTGGGATCGGTCCAGATGTGCGGCGTGGCGAAGCCGGCTTCGGCAAGCAAGGCGAGGAAACGCTCGCGCGTATACTTGTAGCTGTTTTCGGTGTGGATGCTCTCGCCCTCGGCGAAGCGGCGCGCGCCGCCGGCCCAGCCGATCCGGACATCGCGCCGCGCCACGAGGTGCATTTCGATACGGCTTTGCGCCGGATCGAAGTAAGCGCGATGGCGCCAGTCGCGCAGGTCGAAATCGGCCCCGAGCAGCCGGTTGATGTGCAGCAGCAAATTGAGGTTGAATGAGGCGGTGACGCCGAGCGCGTCGTCATATGCCGCATCGAGCACGGATTTTTCCTTGACCAGATCGACGCCGATCAATATGCCGCCATCATGGCGGCACTCGCCGCGGATGCGGCGCAGGAAGGCCAAGGCTTCTTCGGGCGAAAAATTGCCGATCGACGAGCCGGGATAGAAGAACAGGCGCTTTTCGCGCCGCACGGCCGGCGGCAAATCGAGCGTGGAAGAGAAGTCCAGCCCAAGCTCCAGCATCGCAACCTGCGGAAAACGCTGGCGCAATTGCGACACGGCGTCGCGCAGGAAATCGGCGGAGATATCGACTGCCACATATTGCGCTGGCCGCAACTCGGGAAAGAGATGCGCCGCCTTGGCGCAATTGCCCGCGCCCAAATCGATCAGGGTGGAACCGCGCCCGACCGAGCGCGCAATTTCAAACATGTGCTCTTCCACGATAGCCGCTTCTGTGCGCGTGGGGTAGTACTCGGGCAACTCGCAGATGGCTTCGAACAACTTCGAGCCAAGTACGTCGTAAAGATACTTCGGCGAAGTCTGCGCCTGACGCGCCATCAGGCCGGCGGCAAGCTCGGCCCGGATTGTTGCTGCATGGTCGTTCGTTTCGTTTTGCGCGATGCGTGCTGCACGCTCGCGTTCCCATGGTACGGCCAGATCGTGTATCGGCATGCGACTTCCTTCTGGTTTATCTGCGGAAACATGCAGCAGTCGGCGTGGAATTTGGCTATCATAGTTCATCCGATCATTCGCTGCTCGGCGTCCGCCAAAAGTTTCGGAATGTTAAAGCCATGATTGGTCGCGGGACCCCGGGAAGTCCTTACAGCCCGTACCCACAATGTTGAAACGCCACAAGAAAAGAAGAGCCATCCATGCTCCATTTGCATAACGTCAGCAAGTCCTATTCCCCCACGCGTCAAGTCATCGCCAACCTTTCCTACACACTTGCTTCCGGTGAATACGTTGCCATCATGGGCGAGTCCGGCGTCGGCAAGTCGACTCTGCTGAACCTGGTCGCCGGGCTGGATCGGCCCGATGGCGGCAAGATCGAAATCGACGGCCGGGAAATGGCATCGCTGGGTGATGATGATGCCACCAAATTGCGGCGGGAGAAATTCGGTTTCATCTTCCAGGCCTTCCATCTTCTGCCGCACCTGACGCTGGCGCAAAACGTGATGCTGCCGCTTTTGTTGAACGGCAACCCGGACCAGCAGCGCGCCATGCAAATGCTCGCGGCGGTCGGCCTGGCCGGGCGCGAGCGGGATTTTCCCGGCCAGCTCTCGGGTGGCGAAATGCAGCGCGTGGCGATCGCGCGCGCCCTGGTGCACAAGCCCGCGCTGATCCTGGCGGACGAACCGACGGGCAACCTCGATCCCGATACGGCCGAAGGCATACTTGGCCTATTGCGCAGCGAGATCAAGTCCAACGGCGCTTCGGCCATCCTCGTGACCCATTCGCGTGCGGCTGCGGCGACGGCCGATCGCATCCTGATGCTAACCAAGCATGGCTTGCGCGAGGCCACATGAAATTACAGCGCTGGCTCATTGCGGGCGAGTGGCGCACCCATCCGTTGCGCGCCATGCTGGCCGTGACGGCGATCGCCATCGGCGTGGCGCTTGGCTTCGCGGTCGATCTGATCAATGGCGCGGCGTTCAACGAATTTAGCGCGGCAACCAAGAGTATTGCCGGTCAGGCCGACTTGCAGGTCAAGGGCATCGAGGCCGGCTTCGATGAAAACCTGTTTCCGCAATTGGCACGGCGCGAGGGCGTGCGAATCGCCAGCCCGGTGCTGGAATTCAATGCGCTGCTGCTTGGCCGGCACGAATCGCTAACGATAGAAGGCATCGACGTATTCCGCGCCGGCGCCATCGCCCCCGATCTGATCGGCGTGCCGGCATCAGGGCAGCCGTTCGATACCTTGGCCGACGACGCGGTGTTTCTGTCCACTGCCGCGATGGAATCCCTGCATCTCAAGCCGGGCGAACAGCTTTCCCTGCTTTCCGGCACCCACACGGTAACGCTGCGCGTGGCGGGCGGGCTGGTTCATGCGCGCGCGGGCCAGCGCATTGCGGTGATGGACATCGGCGCGGCGCAGTGGCGTTTTCAAAAGCTGGGACAACTCACGCGCATCGATCTGCGGCTGGAACCGGGAATCAATCGCGCGGCGTTCAAGGCGGCGCTGGAAAAGGAGTTGGCCGGGCGCTGCATCGTCAGCGAAACGGAAGACAATGAAAACGCCAGCGCCAATCTGTCGCGCGCCTATCGCGTCAATCTCGATGTGCTGGCCTTGGTGGCGCTGTTCACCGGCGCCTTCCTGGTGTTTTCCACGCAGGCGCTATCGGTGATACGGCGGCGCCGGCAGTTTGCATTTTTGCGCGTGATGGGCTTGACGCGGCGTAACCTGGTCATGCAGGTGCTGCTCGAAGGCATGCTGATGGGGGTGTGCGGCGCGCTGCTGGGTATTGTGCTCGGCTATGCGATGGCGGCGCTGGCGCTGCGCTTCTTCGGCGGCGACCTGGGCGGTGGATATTTTTCCGGCGTCACGCCGCATGCGCAATTCGATGTGCCTGCTGCCGTTTTGTTCTTCACGCTGGGCAGCGTGATTGCCGTGGCCGGCAGCTTCGGTCCGGCCTGGGAGGCGGCGCGTGCCTTGCCGGCTGCCGCGCTCAAATCCGGCAGCGAAGACGGTTCGCTGAAGAAGCTGGCCTCGCCCTGGCCCGGTTTGCTATGCCTGATCGCGGGCGCTGTCTCTGCCCGCTTGCCGCCGGTAGGGCAATTGCCGCTGTTCGGCTATCTTGCCGTGGCCTTGCTGCTGGTCGGCGCGATCATGCTGATGCCGCGCCTGGCGATGCTGGTGTTCGGCGCGCTCGATCATGGCCGGACACGCAGCCCCGCGCTGAGCCTGGCTCTGGCCAGGCTGGCGCACACGCCGAACCAGGCCGCCATTGCGCTCGGCGGCGTGCTGTCTTCGTTCAGCCTGATGGTGGCGATGGCGATCATGGTGGCGAGCTTTCGTGTGTCGGTGGATGACTGGCTGGTGAATTTGCTGACGGCCGATGTTTATCTGCGCACCTCCGCCTCGGGCGACGCCACCGGCTTGAAACCTGACGAGCAACGTGCCATCGCCGCGCTGCCCGGTGTGGCCCAGGCCAGTGCGCTGCGTGCGGGGAGCTTGCGCCTGCAAGCCGACCGGCCGGCGGTGGCGCTGCTCGCGCGCAACACCGACGTCGCCGAGCCGCAGCGCACGCTGCCGCTGGTGGGCAACAGCCTGCCGCTGCCGGCCAAGGATGCCGTGCCGGTCTGGATTTCGGAAGCCATGGTCGATCTCTACGGTTGGCAACCGGGGCAATGGCGCGACCTGCCCCTGGGCGGCGGCATGCGCCGCGTGTTCGTGGCAGGCGTGTGGCGCGATTATGCGCGCCAGACCGGCTCGATCCAGATGCGCCTGCAGGACTACCGTGCGATCACGGGCGACGTCAATGTGAGCGATATGGCGTTGCGGCTCATGCCGGGCGTGCCGGCACAGCAAGTCATTGGCGCCGTGCGCGCCCTGCCTTTCGGCAATCTGCTCGACATTTCCCAGGCAGTGGAAATCCGCCAGTTGAGCTTGAAGATTTTCGACCGCAGCTTTGCCGTCACTTATTTGCTCGAAGCGATTGCGATGGTGATCGGCCTGTTCGGCGTGGCGGCGACATTTTCGGCGCAGACCTTTGCGCGTGCCAAGGAGTTCGGCATGCTGCGCCATGTCGGTGTAAGCCGGCGCCAGATTCTTGCGATGCTGGCGATGGAAGGCGGCATGCTGACGGTGATCGGCATCGCGGCGGGCTTTGTGCTTGGCGCCCTGGTGAGCCTGATCCTGGTGTTTGTGATCAATCCGCAATCGTTCCATTGGAGCATGCAGCTGCATATGCCCTGGGCCTTGCTGGTGAGCGTGGCACTGGCGCTGCTGGTGTCGGCGGTGTTCACGGCGATGGCATCGGGACGCGGCGCGGTGGCGCAAAGCGCAATCCAGGCGGTGCGGGAAGACTGGTAGGGTTTGCGCTACACTTTTTCAATCTTCATTTTTTCGGGCTGCAACATGAATTTCACATTTCACTTCCTCAAACCTTGCCTAATCAAATCTTGCTGCGGCGCCTTGGCGCTGGCCCTGGCATGTGGTGCGGCTGTGGCGGCACCGGCAACGCCGATGCCGTCTTCTTCCTATGTCGGCAAGTTGGGTGGCACGTTCGATCCGCAACGCGACGCCGCCGGCGATCTGACCGAAGCCATGTCCCAGGCCAAGGCGCAGAACAAACGCATCATGATGGACGTGGGCGGCGAATGGTGTGTCTGGTGCTTGCGCATGGACAAGTTCATGCAAGGCAACGCACAGATCCGCGACACCGTTGCTGCCGACTACGTCTGGGTCAAGGTCAATTACAGCGACGAGAACAAGAACGCGGACTTCCTTGCGCAATACCCCAAGATCAAGGGCTATCCGCACCTGTTCGTGCTGGACGCCGACGGCAAGCTGCTGCAATCGGAAAATACGGGTGAGCTGGAGCAGGAAAAGTCGTACAACGCGGAGCGCTTCCTCGATTTTTTGCAGAAGTGGTCCGGTAGGTAAAAAACTTCTCTCTGGCACGGGCCTGCCTTCCATGTGAAGGCAGGCCCGTTTTATTTGCATTGGCCCCGACTACATCACAATAAGTAGTCAAACTACCCGTAACTGCGTATTGTTTTATTTGACATTACCTCTCGCAGCGCCTATGTTTACCTCGTGCTTTTGGAGCAATCAGCACGAATCATCAAGTTATATGTAGTAAAAATACGGATAAATAAATCAACAACCCTCATTCTGGAGGAGACACATGACCGCAAGAAACATCTTGCCCAGGGCCTTGCTCGCCCTAGGCTTGGGCGCAGCCTGCCTTCCCGCCACGGCTGCCAATTTCAATGCCAGCGACACTTACGTGCAATTGTTCGAATGGAGCTGGAACGACGTCGCCACCGAATGCACGCAGTGGCTCGGCCCGCAGGGCTATGGCGCGGTGCAGATCTCGCCGCCGGGCGCGTCGAAGAATGCCAACGGCTGGTGGGATGTCTATCAGCCGATCAACTACGGCACGCTGACTTCCCGCATGGGCACGGCGGCGCAGTTGCAGACCATGATCAATACCTGCCACGCGGCCGGCGTGCGGGTGTATGCCGACATCGTGACGAATCAATTGGGCGATCAGTCTTCTTCTGCCGACGGTGTGGCGACAGATGGTTCGTCGTGGAATGCTGCGACGCTGAGCTATCCGCAATTTTCCAGCAGCGACTTCCATAACAACACCACGCAGGGCCAGTGCAGCAATGCCGACGGCAACATCGATTCGGGCGACTATGGCACGCCGGGCAACCGCAACAATGTGATGTTTTGCCGGCTGGGTGGACTGCCCGATCTGGCGACGGAATCGTCCCACGTGCAAGGCGTGATCGTGTCTTACATGAATACGCTGCTGTCGATGGGAGTCGACGGCTTCCGCCTCGATGCGGCCAAGCACCAGCAGCCGGCTGCGCTGCAGGCGATTTTCAGCGCGGTGAAGGCGACGCATCCGACCACCAATGCGGGCGAACAGATCTGGGTCACGCAAGAAGTTATCCCGGACGGCAACGTGAACCGTTCGGATTATTTTCCGACCGGCACAGTCAACGAGTTCCAGTTCACTTATGCCATGCGCGATATCTTTCGCGGCAATAACGGTCTTTCGCTGTCATCGATCCCTAGCGTGATGGGCACCTACGGCAACTATGGCGGCACCTGGGGTTTCATGCAACCGCAAAACGCCACGGTGTTCGTCGACGATTGGGATACCGAACGCGATTACACGCAATCGCTCAATGGCAGCAATTACATCTCGGGCCAGGTGAACGATACCGCGGGCACCAAGCGCTATGATTTGGCTACCATCTTCATGCTGGCTACGCCCTATGGCCAGGCGCATGTGCAGTCGGGCTATCGCTTCTCCGACTCCAGCGCGGACCGCCCCACCGCCAGCCCGTATTCGAACGGCGTGGCGCAGATCAACGTGGTGTGGGACTTCATCCATCGCTGGGGCGATATTTCCAACATGGTGAAATTCCGCAGTGCGACGCATGGGCAGAATGTCTCGAACTGGGTGCAGGGGACGAACAACCAGATCGCATTCTCGCGCGGCAATGTCGGCTTTGTCGCGATCAATAACGATACGGTGGCGTGGAATGCGAGTCTTTACACCGGCCTGCCGGCGGGCACGTATTGCAACGTGGTGCATGGCACGGTGTCGGGTTCGACCTGCACGGGCGATGCGATTACCGTGGGCAGCAACGGCTATGCCACGGTCAGCATTGCGGCCAATGGCGGTGCGACCGTGCCTGCTGTGGCGATCTACACGGGACAGATGCTGGGCGGCAGCGGTTCGGGTTGCAGCGTGACTTTCTCGATTGCCAATGCAAACACCGCATACGGGCAAAATCTTTATGTGGCGGGCAACCAGGCGGCGCTGGGGAATTGGACGCCGGCGCAGGCCTTCCCGCTGGCGATCCAGGGCAGCGGTGCCAACGCGACCTGGAGCGGCACGGTGAGCTTGCCGGCGACGACGGCGATTCAATATAAGTACATCAAGTACAACCCGTCGACGGGTGCGGTGACTTGGGAGGCGAATCAGTCGACTGGGAGCGGGAATCGGGAGGCGACTACTTGTGCTTCGGGGAGCGTTAGCTACAACGATGGGAATTTTTGATTGAGAGGAGCGCAATCGGGGTCGATGGGTGGTGGCATCGCTGGTCAGTCACCCCTCGCCCGCAGGCGGGAGAGGGATGGGGCGGGCGGCAATCCGATGAGGACGTTGCGGGCGGACGCTGCTCGTAGCAACGAAGGAATTTAACTCTACTTTCCTTTGCTTTTTGATCTGAGTCAGATCATAACCGCCCTCACCCCCTCCCCTCTCCCGCCTGCGGGCGAGGGGTGATCGGTCAGTGCGTCAGAATAACGTCGCAGTCAGCAAGCCGGCCACTATGCCGAACCCGATTACGGCGGCTGCCACCGCTGCCAACATCTTCTTTGAGAATGACTTCAGCAGCATTGCCAGCGATGGCACGCTGATGGGCGGTAGCGTCATCAGCAAGGCGCCGGCGGGGCCGACTCCCATGCCTAGCGAGAGCATGGCCTGGATGATGGGTACTTCGCCTGCGGTGGGGATGACGAACAGCGTGCCGGCGACGGCGAAGGCGATGATCCAGCCTAGGCCATTGCCGATATCGGGACCGATGTGGGGGAACAGGTAGGCGCGCGCCGCGCCCAGGAGCAGCACCAGCACGATGTATTCGGGCAAGAGGCGCAGCGTCATGCGGCCCAGGATGTTGAGCCAGCGGGCGAAGACGCTGCCCTGTTCTTCCTTGTCGCCTTGCGCCATCCATTGCTGCGCCGCTTGCGCCTCTTGCGGGGTGACCAGGCGATTCATCAGGTAGCCCAGGCCGAACACCATGAGCACGCCCAGCACGAGGCGCAGTACGGTCCAGTTCCAGCCGAGCACGAAGCCCATGAACACCAGCGTGGCCGGATTCAATACCGTGTTGCCGAGCCAGAAGGCCATGGCGGCGCCCGGCGAGGCTTGCCGTGCGCGCAGGCCGACCACCACGGGTGCGGCGCAGCAGGTGCACATCATGCCGGGCAGCGAGAGCATGCCGCCGGCCATGACGCTGGCGAATCCGCTGCCGCCCATGGCGCGCGCGACCCATAGTCGCGGCAGCAATGCCTGCACGCCGGAACCGAGCAAGAGGCCCAGCACCATGGCCTTCCAGATCGCGTTGCCGTAGGCGATGGCGTAATCGAGGGCGGCCTGGAGCGAGGGGTCGGGCGCATGCGGCGCGGCGCCCATGAGGATGGACGAGCCGATCGCGTGCTTGTCGGCGGCGATGAAGGCCTTCTGGTAATACGGGAACCACTTGACGTAGAACAGCCCGACGATGGCGATCAAGAGCAACAGCATCCAGTTGCGTGCGGGGTGTTGGCGGGCGGTGTTCATGTTTTGGCTTGGCAAAAGAATAAGAAACCTGCCGGGACGGCAAGTGCGCGTTATTCTACCTGATCGTCTGCCAGCAAAGCCTGTGCGGCGTGTGTGAAATCGCTATCGGCGATGCCTGTCATTGCGAGCGGCCGGGCCTTGCCATGGCGGGCGAAGTTGCGGTCGATCGAGCGCAGGTAGGCCGGGTCGTAGTGTTCTGTGAGTAGCGCTTCGACCACTTCGGCCATGCGTCCCGCTGCGGACAGTTCCTGCCAGTGGTTGATGCGCTCGCGTCCGTGCTGCTGCACGAGGTGGTCGAGCTGGCTGTTCAAGCCTTCGGGTGCGGCGACGAAGTGGGCGTAATCGCGCATCAGGAGCGCCACGCGCGCAGGCATCGCCAGGTCAAGTGCGACACAGTTCGAGGCGCGGATGGTTTCCATCAGCGCCTCCGGCACGCGCAGGTTGCCTACTTTTTTGCTTTCCGATTCGACGTAGACGGGGCGCGCTGCATCGAAACCGCGCAGCGCCTGCCATACGCCGCTCTCGAATGCCTTTTGCGAGGGCTGCGGCTTGTTCGGCAATTGGCCCAGGAGCGAGCCGCGATGCGCGGCCAATTGTTCCAGGTCGAGCACCTGGGCGCCGGCCGCGTCGAGCGACTGCAACAGCCGGCTTTTGCCGCAGCCGGTGGTGCCGCACAGCACACGATAGTTGAAGCGGCGCGGCAGTTCTTCCAGCGCGGCGAGCACGTGGTGCCGGTATTCTTTGTAGCCGCCGTCGAGCTGCACGACGGGCCAGCCTATTTTTGCCAGGATATGCGCCATGGCGCCGCTGCGGTTGCCGCCGCGCCAGCAGTAGACCAGCGGGCGCCAGTCGCGCCCGCACGACACGAAGTGCTCGTCGATATGGCGCGCGATGTTGCGTGCCACGATGGCGGCGCCGACTTTTTTGGCCTCGAAGGCGCCCGCTTCCTTGTACAGCGTGCCGACGCGAACGCGTTCTTCGTTGTCGAGCACGGGGCAATTGATGGCGCCGGGAATGTGGTCTTCTGCGAACTCGGCGGGACTGCGCACGTCGATCAGCGCATCGAAGCGTTCGAGTTCGGGCAGGATGTCTTCAAAACGGAGGACTGCGGGATATTTCATGGCGGGGTAAGCTGCTGCCGGCAGCCTGCCGACGTTCGGGGCTAATTTACCATACAATTCGGCGTGAAAATACGCATACCGGACCGACCATGAGCACACCTGAGATTCGCTTGACTTCCTTTTCCCACGGCGGCGGCTGCGGCTGCAAGATCGCGCCCGGGGTGCTGGCCGAGATCCTGAAGAATTCGCAGGGTTTCCCGGTGCCGAAGGAGTTGCTGGTCGGCATAGACACGGCAGACGATGCGGCGGTCTACCGGCTCAACGATGAACAGGCGCTGATCGCCACCACCGATTTTTTCATGCCCATCGTCGACGATCCCTTTGACTTCGGCCGCATCGCCGCCACCAATGCGATTTCCGACGTCTATGCGATGGGCGGCACGCCCATCATGGCGCTGGCGATCCTGGGCATGCCGATCGACAAGCTGCCGATCGAGGTGATCGGCAAGATCATCCGGGGCGGTGAATCGATCTGCGCCGAGGCGGGCATTCCGGTTGCGGGCGGCCATACCATCGATTCGGTCGAGCCGATCTATGGCCTGGTGGTGCTGGGCCTGGTGCATCCTTCCAGGATCAAGCGCAATGCCGATGCCAAGCCGGGCGACAAGCTGATTCTGGGCAAGCCGCTCGGCGTGGGCGTGTTGTCGGCGGCGCTGAAGAAGAACATGCTCGATGCCGCCGGCTACGCCGTGATGATCGAGAACACCACCAAGCTCAACAAGCCGGGCCGGGCGCTGGCCGATATGGCGGGCGTGCATGCCTTGACCGACGTGACCGGCTTTGGCCTCCTGGGCCATTTGCTTGAACTGGCGCGCGGCGCGCAGCTTTCGGCCAGGCTTTCGATGGCGCAGATCCCGCTGTTGCCCGAAGTTGCTGTGCTGGCCGAACAGGGCTGCATTACCGGTGCATCGAAACGCAACTGGGCGGCCTATGGTGATGACGTCGATCTGGCGGCGACGGTGACTGAGGTGGAACGGGCCTTGCTCACCGATCCACAAACGGCCGGCGGGCTGCTCGTCTCATGTTCCGCGGACGCCGCCGATGGCGTGCTTGAATTGTTTCGCAATTCGGGCTTTCTTGATGCGGCCGTCATCGGCGAAATGTGCGAAGGACCGGCGAGAGTTTCCGTCGCTTGAACATCGGTCTGAACACATAAGAAAACCGCCCGGCGAACCGGGCGGTTTTTCATGGTGCCGGCCTTGATGCAGGCGGCCCCGCTTGACGGCTTGGGCGATTACAAGCCGAGATCCTTGACGAACTCGTTGGTATAGGACAGGTTCGTATCGCGATCGAATGACCAGAAGTGGATGCCCGCCAAGCCATTGGCCTTGGCCCAGGACGAGAGCGCATCGGTGTCGGCGATGGTGAAGGTCTCGCCGGCCGTGTCGTTGGCGCCGGTCATGGGTGTGACTTCGATCTGGCTGTAGGGAAGACTGTAGTAGCCGTGCAGGTCCATCGCGGCTTGGATCGCGGATTGCCCCATTTCGCACTGGCTGCCGCTGACCACGCAGTTGCTATAGCTGGCGCTGCCGTAGTCCATCGTCATCAGGTTGATGTAGTACTTGGTCAAGCCGACCGACTTGATCGCCGACATGACCATGTTGCCCATCGAGCCGAGCGGATTGGGCGAGGACGAACCCATGTCGACGGCCACGCTGGAGCCGCTCTTGCTGGTGGCGAAGGTGGCAATGGTGAACGAGAAGCGCAGGTTCGGATACTTGCTTTCCGCGGCCTTCACGCGCGATACCAGGTTGTTGATGTCGGTCTGGCTTTGGCCGTCTTCGATGTCGAAGTCGATGCCGATCAGATTGGACGAGTTGTAGGTGTTGACGAAGGTGTCGAAACTGGCGTCCGAGGTGCAGGTGAAAGAACCCGCTGCGCCACCGGTCGAGACGATGTATTTCTTGCCGGCCGAGACGAAGGTCTTGACATTGGTGGCGATCATCGCAGGCGTGATGCCGGCCCAGGTTTCCGAGCCGCAGGCGCCGGTGGCAAAAGCCCAGGTCAGTGTGGTGTTGTGCGAAGGCATGGCCGAGGTCACGGCTTCGCTGGTGCCCGTGGCGCTGGATTGCATGGCGCCGGTATTCCAGTTGGCGTCGACCGTTACGTCCTTGTATTGGCTGAACACGAAGCTCGGGGTGGGCGTAGGTGTCGGCGTTGGAGTGGGTGTTGGCGTCGGTGTCGGCGTTGGGGTCGGAGTTGGCGTGGGTGTCGGGGTGGGCGTCGGAGTCGGTGTGCTGCTGCAGGCGCCGTTCGAGGTCCATGGCTGGCCGCTGCCCGAGCCGCCATTGTTGGTCGAGGGGTTGTTGCCCTGGGTCCACCAGTTTGCCGTGTAGTTGACGCTGCTATAGCTTACCTTGGCGCCGCCGGTATAGGCGGTGCTCGACACCCAGGCCGGATTACAGGCCGGCAGCGTCGCCTTGACGCTGCGCACCATCGTCTTTTGCTGCGCGCTGAGCGAATCGCCCGACCCGCCGCCGCAAGCGGCCAGCATGCCGCCGACCAGGCCCAGTGCCACGGTACTTGTTACGCGTGCTCTCATGATTTCTCCTCTTTCTCAATTAGTCGTTATCGTTTATCAGGTCAAGCAGCGGGCCGGTTCTTAGCCCATTGCTTGCCAACAGCGGCCGCCGGGCTCGCGTTTGCGGCCGGCGTCGGCACATGCTCCATGCAAAAAAGCTTCACACCTCTTGCCATGTGTTGCGAAACAGAATGCAATCGCCCTGCGCCACGGTCAAGTGGTTTGCATAATTTTTAGGCAAGACAATACCAGATCGAAAATCGTCGAATGCCAACCGCGTGGCCAGCAGTCGGGCACGGAGGAAAAATTTTGTTAAATATCCGCAGCTTGCCAAGACTGATCACTATGAGAAGCGAGGGCAGGATTGCAAAGTGGTACGCATCTGCGGCTTGCCGATGCATACCAATGCGATGAACTCGCAGCAGCCGATATTGACCGGCTCCCTGTACCACTTGCACGGCCAAGGTAATGAGGTATTAGTGCCGGCCAAGGCAATTGGCGCGGGGCCGGACCTTGCATTTGTATTTCGCCGACGCGCCCCGATCGGGCGCGTCGGCGGTGCGCCGGTGGATTTCTATTGGTTTGAGGTCTCGACGGCCTTGGCGATCGCTATGCTGCGGCGCCCTGCCCGGCTGCCAACCCGCAATGCCTCCTCGCTTCCATGCAGCGAAGCGCCCATGAATTGCTCGACGCTGGGGCCGTCGGCTACGCGCCTGTCGCCGCGCAAAAAGTTGGCGATCTCGTGGAACCACACGCGGCGCCCCATCTTCACGTACCAGCGCATGCCGTGCAGCACATCCTTGTCGCGGCTGAAAAAGCTGCGCATGATGGCTCGCGGGCGCGCCTGCATGATCACTTCTATGGCCTTCACCCACAGGAACACGCGCCACGGCGGCACGCGCCTGGTTGCCAATACCTGATGCTTGTAGTCCCACTTGCGCTGGTCGGTCTGGATGATGCGCCGCTTGGCGACGGTCGGATAATACGGTGTCCAACGGTGCGGCGTGACATAGAGCATCTGGATTTGATCGGGATCGTAGCGCAGCAGATGCTTGAGCGAATGCCAGTAGTCGGCATCGGTTTCTTCCTCGAAGCCGACCACATAGGTCGCCAGGGAAATGATGCCGTGCTGCCGCATGAGGCGGATCGCCTCGCGGTCTTCGCTCATGGTTGCGCCCTTCTTGATCGCGTTCAGGGTGGCCTGGTCGTAGCTTTCGATGCCGAGCAGGAAGCGGATCACGCCGGCTTTCTTATACAGGTGCAAAATGTCGGCGTCGCGCACGATGTCGCCGGCACGGGTCGAACCCACTAAGGTCAAGGGCAGGTTTTCGGCAATCAGGGCCTCGAGAAACGCTTTCCAGGCTTTGCGCGAGCCGGTCGGCAGTTCGTCGGCGAAGTTGATCAGCTCCACCCCTTGTTCGCGGTATAGCCGCGCCAGTTCCTTGGCGAATTTGATTGGATCGCGATGCCGCCAGCGCGTCCAGAAGCCGCGCTGGCCGCAATAACTGCACAGGTGCGGGCAGCCGCGCGAGAATTGCACCACCACCGCGCGCTTGCCGCCCCAATAGGAGTAGCGCGCATGATCGATCAATTCCCAGCCTACGCGGTAGCAATCGAGATCGGTAATCATTTCGGCCTCGGGGGTGGCGAAGGCCCGGCCGTGCCAGCGGAAGGCGATGCCGTCGATGGCAATCAACGGCGTCTTTTCAGCGAGTGCGGTGGCCAGGAGGACGGCAGTGCGTTCCCCCTCGCCGCGCACGACGTAATCGATGCAGAGGTTCTGGTTCAGCACCTCTTCCCAATGGTAGGTCGGATGCACGCCGCCATAGACCACGATGGTGCCGGGCAGGACGGCCTTGATCGCCGCTGCGATGCGGATGGCGGTGGGGTGTGCCGAGGATGAGCCGGAATGGCCCATCATGACGACGTTCGGCGCACGCCGCACCGCGTGCGCGGCGATCTCTTCGACGGTCAGCGGTCCGAATTCGGCGTCGAGCAGTTCCACCGCAAAGCCCGCGTCAATCAGCGGCCCGCCGACCGAGAGCAAGCCCAGAGGCGGCAATTGCTCGCGCGGGATGCGGCTGCCTATCGCCGTGTGAGGCGGGTTGATCAAGAGGATGGAAAAATCATTGTGGCGCATGGCGGCTCCCGGAAACTGGATTACGGCAACGATAGGCGCGCCGCGTGAAGTGTTGATGTGCCCAATGTGCGCCCACTGTGAAGCCCCGCGCGCGTTCGCTGGTACAATTCCCTGGCTTTCCCTCTCATGGAGCACAGTTCAATGGACCGGTATGCCCCTGCCCTGATCGCGGCGAGCGCTGCGGTGCTGTTGCTGTTCGGCTTGCTGCACCTGTGGTACACCGTGCACGGCAACCGCTTCAGCCCGCGCGACGCGGCGCTGGAAGCGCGCATGAAGGAGGTTGCGCCGGTGATTTCGCGCCAGACGACGATGTGGAAGGCATGGATAGGCTTCAATGCCAGCCACAGTTTCGGCGCGATCTTTTTCGGCCTGACCTATCTCTACCTGGACTTGCAGCACGAGTTGTTCCTGCTGGGTGAACCGGTGTTGCTGGTGTTCGGCCTGCTGCTGATCGGCTATAACGTGCTGGCGCGCCTCTATTGGTTCAGCGTGCCGCGGCGTGGCATTGCCGTTGCGACCCTGCTTTATGTCGCGGCGCTGGTGCTGGATTGGTTTTGATGCCGGCTTTCCGCTTCGGCGTGTTGTCCGCGCTTGCCGCTTTGGCGCTTGCGGCAAGGGCTGCGCCACCGGAGTTCGCGCAGGTGGTGCCCGGCAAGCCATTGGCCTTTCCGCAAGACATGGGCGCGCATCCGCAATACCGTACGGAGTGGTGGTACGTCACGGGCTGGCTCGATACGCCCGGGCATAAGCCGCTTGGTTTCCAGGTCACCTTCTTCCGCTCGGCCACGACGGTCGACACCGCCAACCCCAGCCGCTTCGCACCCAGGCAGTTGATCGTGGCCCATGCGGCCCTGTCCGACCCCGCCATCGGTCATCTGCTGCACGCGCAAAAGAGTGGGCGCGAAGGTTTCGATCTCAACTATGCCAGGCTCGGCAATACCGATCTCAAGCTCGACGACTGGCGCATGGCGCGTGACGCGCAGGGCCGCTATAGCGCCGACATCGCTACACCGGACTATGCGCTGCACATCAGCTTGACGCCCTCGCAGGCGATACTGCTGGAAGGCGAGCAAGGCTATTCGCAAAAAGGCGAGCGAGCCGGACAGGCCAGCTATTACTATAGCGAGCCGCAGTTGAAGGTGGCAGGCACCCTGACGCGCAACGGCATACCGCAGTCGGTAACGGGCACGGCCTGGCTCGATCACGAATGGTCGAGCCAGGTGCTTGCGCCCGACGCCTCGGGCTGGGATTGGGCGGGTGTGAATCTCGCCGACGGCGGCGCGCTGATGGCGTTTCGCATTCGCAACGCCCAAAATGATAAAATCTGGGCGCACGCCACCCTGCGCGACGCGTCCGGGCATGTCACCCAGTTCGCGGCCGACCAGGTGAGCTTCAACGCCCGACGCCACTGGCGCTCGCCCCGCACCCACGCCGACTACCCGGTAGCTGTTTCGATCCAGACTGGCTCAGACATCTGGGAGCTCGTGCCGCTGCAGGACGACCAGGAGCTCGACGCCCGCGCCTCGAGCGGCGCCGTCTACTGGGAAGGCGCCGTGACGGTGCAGCATGATGGCCACAACAGCGACCCGACGAGCGGGCGCGGTTACCTGGAATTGACTGGATACGTCGACCGTTTGAAATTATGAGCACAGCACAACCTGAACGACAAAAATCAAGCCTGAAGACCCTGGCCGGACTGGTTCCCTTTCTTGCCCCGTACATGGCGCGCTTCTTCATTGCCGGGCTGGCCCTGGTGATCGCCGCCAGTGCCACGCTGGCGATTCCGTATGCCTTCCGCCAGATGATCGATCTGGGCTTTGGCAGCGCCGGTGGCATCAATGCCGGCGCAGCGGTCAACGCCGGCGTGACGGCATTGACCAGCGGCCCGAATGCGGAACACATCAACCGCTACTTCCTTGCGCTGTTCGGCGTGGCATGCGTGCTGGCCATCTCCACCGCCGCGCGCTTCTATACCGTGTCGTGGCTGGGCGAACGCGTGACGACCGACATCCGCGCTGCCGTCTATTCGCACGTCGTGACGCAAAGCCCCGAATTCTTCGAAACCACCAAGACCGGCGAAGTACTCTCGCGCCTGACTACCGATACCACGCTGATTCAGACCGTGGTCGGCACCAGCATCTCGATGGCCTTGCGCAACCTGCTGCTTTTTGCCGGCGGCATGGGCATGATGTTCTTCACCAGCGCCAAGCTCTCCGCCATCATCCTGGTGCTGCTGTTGGCGGTGGTGATTCCCATCGTCCTGTTCGGCCGCCGCGTGCGCAAGCTCTCGCGCGATTCGCAAGACAAGATCGCCGATTCGTCCGCCATGGCCGGCGAAATCCTGAACGCCATGCCGACGGTGCAAGCCTTCACGCACGAACAGATCGAGGCCGATCGCTTCGATGTCTCGGTCGAACGGGCCTTCGGCACCGCCATGCAGCGCATCCGCGCGCGTTCGCTCTTGACCGTGACCGCTATCCTGCTGGTGTTCGGCGCCATCGTGTTCGTGCTGTGGCTGGGCGCGCAAGCGGTGATCGCCGGCGCCATGACCGGCGGCACACTGGGCCAGTTCGTGCTCTACACGACATTGGTGGCGGGGTCGATCGGCGCGCTATCGGAAGTGTTGGGCGACGCCCAGCGCGCCGCCGGCGCAACCGAGCGGCTGCTGGAGCTGCTGGCGGTCCAGTCCCCGATCAAGCAGCCCGCGCAGCCGCAGGCGCTGCCGCACCGCGCGGCCGGCGGTGCCGCGCTGGTCATTTCCGACGTGAGCTTCCGTTATCCGTCGCGCCCGCTGTCGGCGGCGCTGTCGCGCGTCAGCCTCGACATCGAGCCGGGGCAGACGGTTGCCATCGTCGGCCCCTCGGGCGCGGGCAAGACCACGCTGTTCCAATTGCTGTTGCGCTTCTATGATCCGCAGGAAGGCAGCTTGAAGCTCGATGGCATCGATATCCGCGACCTGACGCTGCATACGCTGCGCGACACCATCGGCATCGTGCCGCAAGACACCATCGTGTTCTCCGCCAATGCGATGGAAAACATCCGCTATGGCCGCGCCGATGCCTCCGACGAGGACGTCATTGCCGCCGCCAAGATGGCTGCCGCGCATGAATTCATCGAGCGCCTGCCCGAGGGGTATCAATCCTTCCTAGGCGAGCGCGGCGTGCGCCTCTCGGGCGGACAGCGCCAGCGCATTGCGATTGCGCGTGCGCTTTTGAAGAATCCGCCCTTGCTGCTATTGGATGAAGCGACTTCGGCGCTCGACGCCGAATCGGAACGCCTGGTGCAAAGCGCACTCGAAGCGGCGATGGTGGGGCGCACCACGCTGGTGATCGCGCACCGATTGGCTACCGTGCAAAAAGCCGATCGCATTGTGGTGATGGAGCATGGGCATATTGTCGAGACCGGGACGCATGCGTCGCTGGTGGCGCAGAATGGTTTGTATGCGAGTTTGGCGGCGTTGCAGTTTGGGTTGGAGTGAGGCGAACCAGGCTGGCGCCTCGATGCGGCGCAGGCGGCAAGCCAGACAACAAAAATCTTCCGGCTGACGGAATAAGTCACGTTTTCCTGCGTTAACCAGGTCAAAGCGGCGGATTTTCTGCCGCATATTGCCAACCTGTTCATCAAGGAAACGTCGTGAAACAACTCGTCATTGCCCTCGCGCGCGCCGTCGCGCTCGCCGCAGCCTTCATTTTTTCGCTTCCAACCCTGGTTCATGCGCAAACCATCAAAAACGTCGTGCTGGTGCACGGCCTGTACGCTGACGGGTCGAGCTGGGAGAGGGTCATTCCGCTGCTCCAGGCCAAGGGCTTGCACGTTACCTCGGTGCAAAACCCGCTTACCTCGTTCCAGGATGATGTCGATGCCGTGCGTCGCGTTCTGGCCATGCAGGACGGCCCGACGGTGTTGGTCGGCCACTCGTACGCGGGCATGGTGATCAGCGAAGCCGGCGCCGACTCCAAGGTCGCGGCGCTGGTATATATTGCAGCGCGCGCACCCGAAGCCGGCGAAGACTACCCGGCGCTGACGCGGAAATTCCCCGCCGCACCGGCTTCAGCCGGCCTGATCTGGGGCAGCGATGGCTATGGACACTTGAGCGAGGAAGCCTTCCTCAGGGATTTTGCGGGTGACCTCCCGCCGGAGCAGGCGCGGACTTACTATTCGGTCCAGCAGCCCATGGCCCGCGCGATCACCTCAGCAAAAACCAGCGTCGCCGCTTGGCACGACAAACCCAGCTGGTACGCCGTATCGACCGAGGATCGCACCATCAACCCGGACTTGCAGCGCTTCATGGCAAAGCGTATCGGCGCCCATACCGTAGAACTGGCGTCAAGCCACGTCTCGCTGCTGTCACACCCGCAGGAGGTGGCCGATCTTATCCTGGCGGCGACACAAGCTGGTCGGCAGCATTGATTGGGCGATATGTATCGCATTGCGCCGGCCCCTATACCTGGAGTGGGTCTGGGACGGTTTTGAAGTCGGGTTCCGTAGTACGTAGGCCAAGCGGGGTAATGCGATCATATTCAATACCGCCGCTCAGGTAAAATGTGGTTTGGCGGCGCCCGCGTGCTGGCAAATTATCAACAGGAACCCTGCAATGAAGCAATACCTCGACCTGGTCCGTACCGTCCTCGAAACCGGCAGCTGGCAAGACAACCGCACCGGCGTGCGCACCATCAGCATCCCCGGGGCGATGATGCGCTTCGATTTGCAGAAAGACGGCTTCCCGGCGGTGACGACCAAGAAGCTGGCGTTCAAGTCGGTGGTGGGCGAATTGTGTGGCTTCCTCCGCGCTACCCGTAGCGCGGAGGATTTCCGCGCGCTCGGCTGCAAGGTGTGGGACCAGAATGCCAATGAAAACGAGGCCTGGCTGGCCAATCCCTACCGTATGGGTGCGGACGACCTGGGTAACGTGTATGGCGTGCAATGGCGCGCCTGGCCCGGTTACAAGCTGCTCGATGCCGATCAGACGGCGCAGATCGAGGATGCGCAACGGCGCGGCTTTCGCCTCGTGTCGCAGGTGCAGGACCAGGGCAAGGATAAAGTGCTGCTATACAAGGCCATCGACCAGTTGCGCGAATGCCTGGACACCATCACCAAGAACCCCGGCAGCCGGCGCATCCTGTTCCACGGCTGGAATTGCGCCGAGCTCGATGCGATTGCGCTGCCGGCCTGCCACCTGCTGTATCAATTCATCCCGAACGCGGCCACGCGCGAGATTTCGCTGTGCCTGTATATCCGCAGCAACGACATCGGCCTGGGCACTCCGTTCAACCTGGCCGAGGGTGCGGCGCTGCTCCACCTCGTAGGCCGGCTGACCGGCTACACGCCGCGCTGGTTCAGCTATTTCATCGGTGATGCGCATATCTACGAGAACCATCTCGATATGCTGCACGAGCAGTTGAAAAGGGAACCGCTCCCCACGCCGCGCCTGGTGATCGCCGACCGCGTGCCGGACTTCGCCAAGACCGGCAAGTACGAACCGGAATGGCTGGAGAAGGTGGAGCCGGCCGACTTCATGCTTGAAGGCTACCAGCATCATGCACCGCTGACCGCGCCGATGGCGGTCTGAACCCAAGGCTGCATGCGCCGCCACCTCGATCGGAATCCATGACATCGTTTACCATCATCGTCGCTACCGACGCAAAAGGCGGCATCGGCATCAACAACACCCTGCCCTGGCGCCTGCCGGAAGATCTGGCTTTTTTCAAAAAGACCACGAGCGGCCACGCCATCGTGATGGGGCGCAAGACGTTTGAGTCGATCGGCCGGGCCTTGCCGAACCGGCGCAATGTCGTCGTCACGCGCAATGTCGCCTGGCGCCATGATGGGGTGGAAGCGGTAGGGTCGCTGGCTGCGGCTGCGGCCTTGATCGGCGACGGGCCGGCGTTTATCATCGGCGGTGCGCAAATCTATGCCGAAGCCTTGCCGCTGGCTGGGCGATTGCTGGTCACGGAGATCGGCAAGGCCTTCGACTGCGACGCTTTCTTCCCTGCCATCGACAACGACGTGTGGCAGGAAACGGCGCGCGAAGCGCATCACTCCGAAGCCAATGGCTTCGATTTCGCATTTGTCACGTACCAACGCAGGAGCGCCTGATGGCAGAAGAAGAGTTTGAAGTACACGGCCCGCACGATCATGCGGTGGAACATGGCGCCCACGAAGGCGACAGTTTCGCCTCCGGCATCGCGGTGATGACGGCGGTGCTGGCGACCTTGGGCGCGATGTTCGGCTATGAAGGCGGCGCCACGCAAAACGAGGCGGCGCTGTTGAAGAACGACGCGGCCATCGTCATGACCAAAGCTTCCGACAAGTGGAACCAATATCAGGCTGATTCGAACAAGCAGCACCTGGCAGAGCTCGCTGTCGCCCTGCCCGGGGTGGACCAGGAAAAATACAAGTCCGACATCGAGCGCTACAAAAAGGAAAAGGACGACGTCAAGAAGGAGAGCGAGGCGCTCGAAGCCAAGGTCGAAGAACTGAACAAGCAATCCGAAGAGCAGATGCACCACCATCACTTGTGGGCACGCGCCACGACGGCCGAGCAGATCGCCATCTCGCTGGCGGCGATTGCCTTGCTGACGAGGAAGAAATGGCTGCAGTATGGGGCTTATGGGGTGGCGATTCTTGGTACGGGTGTGGGGATTTTTGCGTTTTTGCAGGGGTAACACCCCCCTCGCCCGCAGGAGGGGTAGGCGGGCGGCGATCCAATGAGAGCAGTCGTGCTGTTCCGGTTGCCGGACAAATAAAAATCTGTGCAAGAACCTCTCTTCTCTTCGAATCGGGCGAATGCCGTTCGCTACGTCCCTCACCCCTAGCCCCTCTCCCGCCCGCGGGAGAGGGGAATCTCCAGGCCGGCCACCGGCGATGCCAAAAAATGACATCTCCGTGACCAACCCAACATTTCCGCACACCTTGCCCCCATTTCTGCGAGAATGCGGTTTTTGAAAACCCCGCTGTTGCGGCATCCCCCGGAGACCCCATGAAATTCCGTTTCCCTATCGTCATCATCGACGAAGACTTCCGCTCCGAGAACACCTCCGGGCTGGGCATACGCGCACTGGCCGATGCCATCGAGCAGGAGGGGATGGAGGTGCTGGGCGTGACCAGCTATGGCGACCTTTCGCAATTCGCGCAACAGCAGTCGCGCGCTTCGGCTTTCATCCTCTCGATCGACGACGAGGAATTCGGCGAAGGCTCGTATGAAGAGACCGACTATGCCTTGAAGTCGCTGCGCGCCTTTGTCGAGGAAATCCGCTACAAGAATTCCGACATCCCGATCTACATCTACGGTGAAACGCGCACCTCGCGCCATATTCCGAACGACATCCTGCGCGAGCTGCACGGCTTCATCCATATGTTCGAAGACACGCCGGAGTTCGTGGCGCGCCATATCATCCGCGAAGCCAAGGCTTACCTGGATGGTTTGTCGCCGCCCTTCTTCCGCGCCCTGGTGCACTACGCGCAGGACGGCTCCTACTCCTGGCATTGCCCCGGCCACTCCGGCGGCGTGGCCTTCCTGAAGTCGCCCATCGGCCAGATGTTCCACCAATTCTTCGGCGAGAACATGCTGCGCGCCGACGTCTGCAACGCGGTGGAAGAGCTTGGCCAATTGCTCGACCACACCGGCCCGGTGGCGGCGTCGGAACGCAACGCGGCACGCATCTTCAATGCCGACCACTGTTTCTTCGTCACCAACGGCACCTCGACCTCGAACAAGATGGTCTGGCATTCGACCGTCGCGCCGGGCGACATCGTGGTGGTGGACCGCAACTGCCACAAGTCGGTGCTGCACTCGATCATCATGACCGGGGCGATTCCGGTGTTTTTGATGCCCACGCGCAACCATCTCGGCATCATCGGCCCGATCCCGCTCGAAGAGTTCCAGCCGGAAAACATCCGGCGCAAGATTGAAGCCAATCCGTTCGCGCGCGAGGCCTTGAACAAGAAACCGCGCATCCTGACCATTACGCAATCGACCTACGACGGCGTGATTTACAACGTCGAGACCTTGAAAGACCTGCTGGACGGCGAGATCGACACGCTGCATTTCGACGAAGCCTGGCTGCCGCACGCCACCTTCCACGACTTCTACAGGAACATGCACGCCATCGGCAAGGACCGCCCGCGCGCCAAGAAGTCGCTGATCTTCTCGACCCAGTCGACGCACAAGCTGCTGGCCGGGTTGTCGCAAGCCTCGCAAATCCTGGTGCGCGAATCGGAAGAGGTCAAGCTCGACAAGGGCGCCTTCAACGAAGCCTACCTGATGCACACCTCGACGTCGCCGCAATACTCGATCATCGCCTCGTGCGACGTCGCCGCCGCCATGATGGAAGCGCCCGGCGGCACCGCGCTGGTCGAGGAAAGCATCCTGGAAGCGATGAATTTCCGCCGCGCCATGCGCAAGGTGGACGAGGAATGGGGCAAGGACTGGTGGTTCCAGGTCTGGGGCCCGGAAGAGATTTCGGATGACGGCATCGGCTCGCCGGAAGACTGGCTGATCCGCGCCGAAGACAAGTGGCACGGCTTCGGCAAGCTCGCGCCCGGCTTCAACATGCTCGACCCGATCAAGGCCACCATCGTCAACCCCGGCCTGTCGATCGACGGCCAGTTCGGCGAGACCGGCATCCCGGCATCGATCGTCACCAAGTATCTGGCCGAGCACGGCGTGATCATAGAAAAATGCGGCCTGTATTCGTTCTTCATCATGTTCACCATCGGCATCACCAAGGGCCGCTGGAACACGCTCTTGACGGCCCTCCAGCAGTTCAAGGACGACTACGACAAGAACCAGCCGATGTGGCGCATCCTGCCCGAGTTCGCCCAGGCCAACCCGCGCTACGAAGGCGTGGGCCTGCGCGACCTGTGCCACCAGATCCACAGCTTCTACAAGGCTTACGATGTGGCGCGCCTGACCACCGAAATGTATTTGTCGGACATGCAGCCGGCGATGAAGCCCTCGGATGCCTTCGCCAAGATGGCGCACCGCGATATCGAACGCGTCGCCATCGACGACCTCGAAGGCCGCGTGACGTCGATCCTGTTGACACCCTACCCGCCGGGCATTCCGCTCTTGATTCCGGGGGAACGCTTCAACAAGACCATCGTCGACTACCTCAAGTTCGCGCGCGACTTCAATGAGAAGTTCCCCGGCTTCGAGACCGACGTGCACGGCTTGGTGCGGCACGAAGTGGATGGCAAGCGCGGATATTTCGTCGATTGCGTGAAGCTGACCGGTTAAGCTGCACGGCGTTCCCGTAAAAAAGCGCAGCCGGTTCGTCGCCGGCTGCGCTTTTTTCACAAGACAGAATCAATACTCCACAAACACCACGGTCGTCCGCGCGGGCACGGTGAAGGTGCCGCTGCTGCTGGCATATGTCGCGGTACGCGCCAGGGTGTCGGCGTTCGATCTCTGCAGGACGGGATGCAGCGACAGGTTCTTGCCCTGCAAGGCGGCAATCGCAATCGTCTTGCCTACCTTGTCGACGTTGAACAGCACCACCACGCTCTTGAACTTGGCGCCGGGGTAAGGCGTCGGATTGCGGCCATCGATGCGCATGGCGATCAGGCCGGGCAACTGGTTCGGGCCGGTGTTATAGAACGCCAGGCGATTCATCACGTCGGTGCCGGTGCGCAGGCGGAACAGCGTGGTGTCGTTACGGATGGCCAGCAAGTCGGTGAAATAATCCCGCGCCGTGCCGATGGCCGCACTGTCGGGCTTGATCAGCGGATTGACCAGGATGGACGACATCAGGCTCCAGTTCTGCTGGTTCGAGGCCGCCGGCGGCAAACCGACGCCGAAATTGTTGGCTTGGTAGCTGAAATCGAGTGCATTGAACCAGTCGCCCGAGTTGTAGCTGTTCTGGTCGAGCGACTTCGAACGCAGCAGGTCCTGGCCGGCATGGAAGAACGGCACGCCTTGCGAGAACATGTTGATGGCGGCGCCGAGGTTTTGCACGCGCACGCGGTCTGCCAGGCTGGAATTGACCGGCATCTTGTAGGTGTTCAGGTCGAACAGCGTCTGGTTGTCATGCGCTTCGATGTAGTTGATCGTCTCGCCGGGATTTTCGGTGTAGCCGGCGGGCTGGCCGAAGTAATTGATCTGCGCGTTGGTGCGCAAGGTGCCGGTGCTGTCGACGAAACTGTAGTCGCGCAAGGTGCCCGACAGGCCGACGCGCACCAGGTCGCCCAATGCGAGCAAGTCGCCCACGCTTTGCGTCGACAACGCGGTCGGATCATAGTAGGCGCCGTTGATGAATCCCTGTTGCGAAATCAAGGTGTTGCCGCTGTCGCAGCAGCCGCCGCCGCGCACGGCGTCGCGCAGCCGGTCGTTGAACGAGCCGATGCCGGTGCCATACAGATTGGCTTGGCGCGCCTGGACGAAACGGGCGTCGTTGGCGACCATGCCGAAGTTCCAGCCCTCGCCGTAGAGATAGATATTGCGCCCGGTTGCCTGATTCACCGTTTGCTGGATCTGCCGGATCACCGACAGCGGCGCGAAGCTCATGATGTCGAAGCGGAAGCTGTCGACCTTGTATTGCACGGCCCAGGTCTTGACCGTGTCGCTCATGAGCTTGGCCATCATGGCGTTTTCCGCGGCCGTGTCGGCGCAGCAGCTGTCGTTGCCTATGCTGCCGTCTGCCCTGAGGCGGTAGTAATAGGTCGGCACGATCTTGTCCAGCGTGGAGTCGGTGCCCTGCTGCGAATCGCTGGTGTGGTTGTATACCACGTCCATCGTCAAGTGCAGGCCGACCTGGTGCAAGGCCTGCACCATGGCGCGGAATTCCTTGACGCGCACCGCACCGTCGTTGGCGTCGGTGGCATAGCTGCCTTGGGGCGCTGCGTAATGGAAGGGATCGTAGCCCCAGTTGAAGCAATCGTTGGTATCCGCGACAACGGCGGCCTGTTGCAGCGTGGAGTTCGCCGCCGCGCTGGGCACGGCCGGAACCGTGCAGCCCGTCTCATTGACGCTGGAAAAATCGAAACTGGGCAGCAGGTGGATATGCGTCAGGCCGGCGTGCTGCAGCGATTCGAGGTGGCGCATGCCGTTGGAACGCAAATCGGTGAAGGCGAGATATTTGCCGCGGTGCGCGGCAGGCACGGTCTGGTCGCCGACGCTGAAATCGCGTATGTGCAACTCATAGAGCGAGATGTCGGTCGGGCTCTGCGGTTCGGCAATCGGATGCCCCTCCCACCCGGCCGGTTTCAACGCCTCGCTATCGAGATTGCCGACGAAGCTGTGCACACCGTTGGCATTCAAACTGATGGAATAGGGATCGGTCACTTCGTTTGTCACCACCGTGTTGCCGGCCCAGCGCGACAGCACTTTGACGGTATAGGTGTAATAGGCGCGATTGGTCCAGCTCGAGTCATGCGCCGCATAGGTCCAAACGCCGCTCGCGGTATCCTCGGTCATGGGATAGCTGGTCGCGGTGGTGGCATTGGCGTCGGCATAGATGTTGAGCGATACCGATTGTGCCGTCGGCGCCCAGACTGAAAAACTCGGCCGCTGCCCGCGCGGGAATGTCACACCCAACTGCTGCGTCGATGCCTTGGCGGCCAAGAGATCGTCAAGCATGCCGGCAATCTGCAGCGACGTGACTTGCACGATGTTGCCGTTGCCATCGAATTGCGCGACGGCGAACTGATTCGAGAGCTTGCCCGCAATCGTTGCGGCATCGGCCGGCGCCAGCGTCAAACCGGTCGCGCTTGCCACGTAGGGGAACTTTGCCTGCAAGGCCGGGGAAAGGCTGCCCGCAATGGCGAGCGGCACGCTGCCATCGGCGCCGGTCACGCCGCCGCTGTTGGAATTCAGGCCGCCGTTGGCCGCGTAATAGAGGCGGTAGCTGCCGGTGGCCGGCACGCCGGGCCAGGCGACGGTATTGGCCGACAGCCACAACGCCTGCGCCTCGTTGAGGTTGCCGTAGGTGAGCGCGGGCGGCGCGGAATAGATGGTGCAATCGTTCTCCAGCATCCATATTTCCTGCCCGGCCGTAGCGATATCCGATGAAAACGGCGCGGACTGGTCGTTCTGGCAGTTTTTGTTGCCGCTGGCATCGGTCACCAGAAACCAGATCTGGCTCTTGCTGGTGTTGATGGGAATGTCGACATAGCCGCCAAAACTGTCGGTGTTATTGAACAGGAAGCGGTCGACGATCCAGGTTACGTCGGGCACCAATGGTCCATCCCAGGAGTAGACGCCATAACCCGCATAAACCCCGGCCGCGCGGTGAAAGTGCATGCGGATATTGGCGGCGGGAACCGCTGCTGCCGCCGTCTTGATCGATACGCGCTTGTCTGCGGCGTAGGCATTGTTCAAGCCGCCGCTATTGCCGTTGCCACCACAGCCAGCCAGCGCAAGCATGCAAGCCACGGCGCCCAGCGCTCGCTTCCAGCATGATCCCCATCGTTCACTCAAGTGCATGGTATGTCTCCTTGTTATTGTAGGTGCGGTATCAGAGTTTCAGAATCCGACACCACGAATATGTAATATAACTACTTCAACATGGATTTTCACATTTGACATCAATATTTTCAATGGGTAAATCATTGAATATTTGTTGATTTCATGAAATTAAATCAATTACATCGAGGTGTGTTATTGATTTCATGAGGAGTAATTTGACTACAAATTGAAATGTAGTCTGCAGGGACAAGAAAAGCGGCTTGCGTAACGCCCGCCTGGGGACGGTGCAACACGAAGAGGATGTCCAAGCTCAGACAAAGCGCCGGGACGGCTCCCTGGAAAGCCGCTCACTTCGATGCCGATGGAAGCCGTGCGGCGTGTTCGATACTGGGATCAGGAAGGTGTATGACGCGGGCCGTACTGTTGCGCGACAATCCGCGTCGGCGGTTTGGTTTTATTTCACCAACGATGGCTGCAGATGGCGGGACACTCAACGCCGGGCAGGCACATGCTTATGAGCCACCGCCAAACATCCGGCGCAGCCATCCAGCGCCAGGTTCAGGTTCAGGCGAAGGCGCGTCTGGGGTAGTTTGCGCAACATCGACGCGCGTGGCGAAGGTCTCGGCTTCGGTCACCCATGGCGCCAATTCCTCGCCGAATTGCTCGCGATATTGTCCCGCGAGCGTCAGAAATTTTTGTGCCGCCGTGCGCGCCTCTTCATTGCTCAGGATGCCGCGTCGCCAGGCGCCGCGCGTGAGGCGGAACCAGTCCGATATGACGTAATGAAAATTCGGGTTTGCCGCCGCGTTGGAGCCGCCGTCCACATGCAAGCGGAATGCCGAAAGCGAATACGGGATGTACAGTAAATTTGCCCGCTGCAGGATCGTCAAATACAGCGGCAGATCGATCAAGCCTTTCGGATATTCTTCGTCGAAAACGGAGAAGATACTGACTGGATTGGCGGCATCGATCAGGTCGCGCCGGAACAATACCGTGGAAAACTCGCCGATGAAATTGTACTGCCGGCCCAGAATCGATCGCACCGCCTCGGCGCCGCCGAGGATGGTGCAACCCGCATATTGCGCTTCGCGCAGCTCTTCGAAACAGACGTTGGCGCCATCGATCAGGTGGCGCGACGATGTCACAAGTCCGATTCCCTGCTTCTGCTCCGGCGGGCATTGGTCGAGCATGGTCATCATGGTGTCGATGCAATGCGGGTAAATCAGATCGTCGTCGAACAGGTATTTGATGTAGTCGCCTTTTGCCAGCGCCAACGGCTGCGCGATATTGCTGAATGGCTGGCCGTCCTCGTTGCGACGGTAGATTACCTGCGGATGGCGCGCGCACATCGCCGCGATATCGCCACCGCCGCTGTTGTCGCCGACAATGATTTCCGTATGCGGGTAAGTCTGGGCAAGTGCGCACAACAGGGCTGTCTTGAAGTGCTCGGGCCGATGCGTGGGAATGATGATTGTGACGAGCGCGCGCTCCATGCCCTCTCCGGTCAGCAAGCTCAAGCCGCTTCCGCAGCGATCTGGCGCAAGGCGCCCTCGAATGCATCGACCGGCTGGCCGCCCTGGATCAAGTGTTGTTCGTTGATGATCACCGCCGGCACGGCATGAATCCCGTTGCGTTGATAGAAGGCTTCCTTCTCGCGCACCGCTGCCGCATAGTCGTCCGAAGCGAGGATTTGCGCGGCGCGGCCGGCATCGAGGCCCGCGTCCTGCGCAGCCTGCTTGAGTACCGCATGATCGCCCGGATTCTTGCCCTCGGTGAAATAGGCTTTAAACAGGGTTTCCTTCAGGGCCAGTTGCTTGCCCTCGGCCTCCGCCCAATGCAACAGGCGATGTGCGTCGAAGGTATTGTAGATGCGCCCGCGCAAGCCCAGGTCGAATGTAAACCCCAGTTCGGCCCCGCGTGCCCGAATCATTTCGCGTGTGCCCGCCATTTGCTCGGGCGAGCTGCCATACTTTTGCACCAGGTGCTCGGTGATGTCCTGCCCCTCATGCGGCATGTTTGGGTTCAGCTCGAAAGGCTGGAAATGGATATCGAGTTCGACTTCCCCTTTGAGTCGGGCAGCCGCCTGCTGCAGCGCTTTCAGGCCGATCACGCACCATGGGCAGGAAACGTCGGAAACGAAGTCGATTTTCAAGCGTTGCGTCACAATGCTTTTCCTTACCAAAATGAATCAGACGATGATACCACCGCTCTGGGAATTGCCTGATCTCACGACCCAATATGGGGATCGCATGGCGAACAAGCTATAGGCCAATTCGGCGTCAAAGTCATCGAATGATCCACACGATTCATTCAGCGCCATTCAGATAACCCCGCCATCCTTTTCCCATCATGTTGGGTGACATTTTTGCAACTTGGGCGGAGCGGCCGGGGAATCGGGCGAGCGGACTGTTTCCTTCCACCGACTGTCCCGAGTAAAGAGGCTGGAAACCCGGTATCACGTTGCCGGCGCCAGTGTTGCGCTAGTTCCCGTCCAATACCTCAGCCGATTTCAATGCGCGTAGCGCACCTTCGGCACTGTATTTCTTGCGCTTCACGTCTCGCCTGATGGTGGCGGCAAGCGATCTGTCGGCCGCCTCGGCCAGATGTTCCAGCGAATCGAACATCGCCATCGACGATTTGCCCTGAGCCGGGTGCGCCGCTTCCTGCGCGGCAAATTCCTGACGCGCCGCCGCGAGCGCATGGCGCGCCTGCAAGTGCAATGCGACCGTCAATTCCAGAGCATCGAGATATTCCCGTTCGTAGTGTTTGGGGTCGGCGGCAAAAGCGTTTTCATAGAGCGAGAGCGTGGGCTGCAGCAGGTTGGGCAGGTCGCCGCGGCGGACGCCCTGCTTTTGCAGTTCACCGTAGAAATCCACCATGGGCAATGCGCGTGCCGGGTCGAGCACGGCATGCACCAGGGTGCCTGCCTTGGGATCGTCGTAGCGGATGACGAACAGGTGGTTTTCGGATTGGGCCTGTTCGAGGGTGTGGATGGATTGGAGGTATTGGTCGTAAGAGTCTGCGGCCATCGAAACCAGCGGAAGCAGCGCCAAGGCCAAGGCAGCGAGCGCGCGTTTGGGTGCCTGAAAGCTCATACAAACGCTGACGAGTCTTCAACTCCCCTCGCCCGCAGGCGGAAGAGGGGCCGGGGCGGGCAGCGATCCGATGAGGGAAGTTGCGATCTGGTTCGGTCAACTTGGAAAATCGATGTACCGATGTTCGGCATTTGCGGCGTAGTCTGATCGCCGCGTCCCTCACCCCCGGCCCCTCTCCCGCCTGCGGGCGAGGGGAGCCCAGCATTTGCCACGGAAGCCGCGAACTCAATCTTCCCCAGTCTCACTCGCTCTCCACAATATCGCCGCAGTCGCCATTTCCATCTTCTGCCTAGAAGGGCGATCACTTCGTCATGCCAATCGACGCGCGTCCAGCCCTCGGGCGCAACACGTTCGCCGTCGAGAAAGACTTTCATCAAGCCTTCGGCAACGTCACCCCAACCTGTCCCTGATACTTCCCGCCGCGATCCTTGTACGACGTCTCGCACACCTCGTCGCTCTCGAAAAACAGCACCTGCGCGCACCCTTCCCCGGCGTAGATCTTGGCGGGCAGCGGCGTGGTGTTGGAGAATTCCAGCGTCACGTAGCCTTCCCATTCCGGCTCGAACGGCGTGACGTTGACGATGATGCCGCAGCGCGCATAGGTCGATTTGCCCAGGCAGATGGTCAAGACGCTCCTCGGGATGCGGAAGTATTCGACCGTGCGTGCCAGGGCAAAGGAATTGGGCGGGATGATGCAGACATCGCCCTTGAAGTCGACGAAGGATTTTTCGTCGAAGTTCTTGGGGTCGACGATGGTCGAATTGATGTTGGTGAAAATCTTGAATTCGTCGGCGCAGCGGATGTCGTAGCCGTATGACGAGGTGCCGTAGGAGACGATCTTGTGGCCATTGGCCTGGCGTACCTGGCCCGGCTCGAACGGTTCGATCATGCCGGTTTGTTCGGCCATGCGGCGGATCCACTTGTCGGATTTGATGCTCATTGTGTTCTCTGGTTGGGTGAAAGGCGACTCGTCACTCCCACGCAAGCTGCAATCGATAGCTGCAAGTCGTGACGCTGCAAACTCCCCTCTCCCGCAAGCGGGAGAGGGGTGGGGCGGGCGGCGATCCGATGAGGGACTTCGCGATCAGGCTAGGTCTATTTGGCGCAACCGAAGCGCAATCTCCCTCACCCCTGCCCCTCTCCCGCCTGCGGGAGAGGGGTTCCAAGGCATATCACTCGCATGTAACGACTGCGCGCACTGGAACCAAGGATGCCGCGCAGGAATGACGACGGGTGCAATTGAGCGATTTTACGTGAAAAAACCCCGGTTTCCGCCAATCCCAGGGCGAAAACCGGGGTCGGATCGGGAAATTCAGCGGCCGCAGGCCGGGGCACCGGCCAATTGCTGCGCCTTGGCCTTGGCGATTTCGACCGACACATCTTCGGGCAGATGCACGCCATTCTTCACCGCCGTCATCTCGGCCAGGATGGAAATGGCGATTTCCGCCGGTGTCTTGCTGGCGATGTAGACGCCGATCGGCCCATGCAGGCGCGTCAGTTCGGCGTCGGTAAGGTCGAACAGGCGCAGCCGTTCGCGCCGCTTGGCATTGTTGACGCGCGAACCGATGGCGCCGACGTAGAAGGCCTCGGATTTCAGCGCTTCCATCAACGCCAGATCGTCGAGCTTGGGGTCGTGTGTCAAGGCGACGACGGCGCTGCGGCTGTCGAGTTTCATTTCCATCACCACGTCGTCGGGCATGCCGTGGACGAGTTCGGTGCCGGGCACGTCCCAGCCTTCGCGGTATTCCTCGCGCGGGTCGCACACGGTGACGCGGTAATCCATGCCCAGCGCAATCTGCGCCAGGAAGCGCGAGAGCTGGCCGGCACCGATGACGAGAAGACGCCAGCGCGGGCCGTGGATGGTCGTCATCGCGGCGTCGGACACCTGCAGGCTCATGCCCGCGCCAGCCGGTGAGAGCGCAATTTCACCCGTATGCAAATCAAGCCGGCGCGCGACGAGTTCGTTGTGCTCGACCCTGTGCAACAGCTCGGCAATGCGGCTCTTTTCAGACAAGGGTTCGATGGCGAGTTCGATCGTGCCGCCGCAAGGCAGGCCGAAACGATGCGCCTGGTCGGCCGTGATGCCGTAGGTGACGATCTCGGGCAGCATGCGAGTGATGCCTTCGCGTCGCACGTGATCGATCAAATCGTCTTCAATGCAGCCGCCCGAAACCGAACCGATCACCGTGCCATCCTGGCAGATGGCAAGCGTGGCGCCTTCGGGGCGCGGGCTGGAACCCCAGGTGCGGATCACCGTTACCAGCTCGCATGCCTGTCCCGCATCTACCCACTTGCGGCAGGTTTTCAAGACTTCGAGATCAATGCTGTCCATGTTATCCCAAGGCAAAACGCGCCTGCCGGCCGCATCTCAACAAATGCGCGGCAGGCGCTCCCACTATGATGCCACGAGCGGCAAACTCATGCGCTGGCGATGTTGGCCGGCGTCAGCGGCAGCTTCCTCAAGCGCTTGCCGGTGGCGGCAAACAGGGCATTGGCCACCGCCGGGCCGACCAGCGCCGTTGCCGGCTCGCCGATGCCGCCCGGCTTTTCCGTGCTTTGCACCAGCACCACGTCGATCTTGGGCGTTTGATACCAGCGCAGTACCGGGTAGTTGTTGAAGTTGGTCTGCTGCACGCGCCCCTTCTCCAGCGTGATCTCGTCGAACAGCGTGGACGACAGGCCAAACACCACGGCCGACTGGATTTGCGCTTCCACCGTATCGGGATTGACCATGTGACCCAGGTCGGCCGCCACCACCATGCGGTGCACCGTGATCTCGTTCTTGTCGTTGAGCGAGATTTCGGCGATCTGCGCCATCATGGTGTCATAGCCTTCCATCAGCGCGATGCCGCGGAAGTGCCCGGCCGGCAGCGGCTTGCCCCACTCGGCTTTGTCGCCCGCCTGCTTGAGCACGTTGGCCATGCGCGGCTGCTTGGCGAGCAGGTCCATGCGGTAGGCGAAAGGATCTTTCCCTGCAGCCCGCGCAATCTCGTCGGCAAAACTTTCGTTGGCAAAGGCATTGAGGGCATGGCTGACCGAACGCCAGTAGCCCACACGCAAGCCGGCATCATGAATCACCAGGTCGTGCTTCATGTTGGGGATGTCGTACAGTGCGACGGATGCCTCGGCCATGAAGGGGTCGAGGGTGTCCTTGGGTAGGCCGAAGGCGCGCTGCGTGACCGACTGCGAGGTCAACTGGAAAGTCATCGCCACGGGCTTGCCTGAAGCATCCAATCCTGCTTCCATGCGATGCAGTGCCATGGGGCGGTAGAAATCGTGGGTCATGTCGTCTTCGCGGGTCCAGATCAGCTTGACCGGCTTGCCGACCGCCTTGGAAATCTGCGCCGCCTGCACGATGAAGTCGAGTTCCAGGCGCCGGCCGAATCCGCCGCCCAGGAAGGTCGTCTTGAGCGTGATGTCTTCCGGCTTGATGCCCAGGGCCGCCGCGGTGGCGCCTTGCGCACCCTGCTGGAACTGGGTCGGGCCTACCAGCAGGCACTTGCCGTCCTTGAAGTCGGCCGTGAAGTTCATCGGCTCCATCGTGGCATGGGCCAGCAACTGCGACTGGTACTCGGCCTTGACGGTCTTGGCTGCGCTTCCCATGGCGCCAGCCGCATCGCCCGATGCCTTGATGGCGATCCATTTTTCCTTGCCTGCCGCGTCGCGTATGCCTTGCATCATCACGGCATTGTCCAGTGCAGCGCCCGGACCGTCGTCCCACTTGATGTCGAGCGTGTCGCGCGCGGTCTTGGCGTGCCAATAGGTGTCAGCCACCACGGCTACGCCGTCGCTGATCTGCACCACGTCGATCACGCCTTTCATGCTCTTTGCCTTGCTGGCGTCGAAGCTCACCACCTTGCCGCCGATCACCGGCGATTGCGCCAGTGAGGCATACACCATGCCCGGCAGCTTGACGTCCATACCGTATTCTGCGGTGCCGTTGACCTTGTGCGGCGTATCGAGCCGCTTGGTGGCACGGCCGACGATGGTGAAATCCTTCGGGTCTTTCAGCGCGATCGTCTTCGGATCGGGCACGGGCACTTTCGATGCGGCTTCGGCCAGCTGGCCATAGCTCGCCTTCTTCCCGCCGGGGCCATATACCATGCCATCCTTGGCAGAGCACTGCGCCGCATCGACCTTCCACTTGTCGGCTGCAGCGGTGATCAGCATGGAACGCACCTGGGCGCCGCCGACGCGCAGCTTTTCCCAGCCGTCGCGCACCGAGGTCGAGCCGCCGGTGATTTGCGCACCGAGCAAGGCATTGACATAGACCGCGTTGGGCGGAGCGATCTGCACCTTGACCTTTTTCAGGTCGACATGCAGTTCTTCGGCGATCAGCATGGGCATCGAGGTATAGACGCCCTGCCCCATCTCGGAACGCGCCGAAATCAGGGTGATGGTGTTATCGTCGCCGATGTGCACCCAGGCATTAGGCGTGTAGATGGTGCCGGCTGCCTGGGCGTCCGAGATCACGCCGGGCAAATACATGGAGAGCGTCAGGCCGCTGGTTGCGGCGGCGGACGTCTTGAGGAATTCTCTGCGGTTGATTGTCATGATCGCTCTCCTCAAGCCTTCGTGCGCATTTCCGCAGCCGCATCCTTGATCGCGGCGCGCATGCGGTTATAGGTGCCGCAGCGGCAGATGTTGCCGCTCATGGCTGCATCGATGTCGGCATCGCTCGGATTCTTGTTCTTGGCAAGCAGCGCCGCCGCGCTCATCAATTGCCCCGACTGGCAATAGCCGCATTGCGGCACGTCGTGCGCCAGCCATGCCTTTTGCAGCGGGTGGGAATTGTCCTTCGACAACGATTCGATGGTGGCGATCTTCTTCCCCTCGACAGCCGATATCGGCGTCTGGCACGAGCGGATTGCCACGCCATCGAGGTGCACCGTGCAGGCGCCACACAATTGTGCGCCGCAACCAAATTTGGTCCCGGTCAAACCGATTTCGTCGCGGATCACCCACAACAGCGGGGTGTCCGGTTCGGAATTGGCCGACACTTTCTTGCCGTTTAACGTGAAGCTGGTTGCCATCTTGTGCTCCTCCATCGTGTTTTGAAGCCTGCGTGGCGTTTGCCGCGTTGCATTCCTGAACAAGCCGGCGACACTGCGCACAGCGCTTCTGTTTCAAATCGGAACAACTTGCCCGAATCCGTGGACTACACTGCAAGTGGCGCAAATTGCATGCCAAACAGGCATGCGGCGGCGCGATACGCATGCCGTTTTTCGTGCGGCTTTTGTGCGGCTTTCGAACACTTTGCCGCGACACCGGCAAGCGCGAATTTATCGCGATGCAGCAATCGGCATGCGCCTGACAGCGACAGCGCCCGATACCGTGCAGCCAATCGGCAGCGGTGGTAGAGTCGCAACTACCCGAGGGCGAATGCCCGTCGGATCACAATAAAAAGGGGCACAGGAGACATGAACCATCTCATCCCTCGCGAAGCGCAACTGGCAAGCCATAGGCTCGCCGAACAGCTTGCCATGGTGGAGCGCTCGCACCGGCGCTCTGCCGGCTTCGGCCTCGAGGTCGGGCAACAACCTGACTTCGGTCCGCTCTCGCGTGCCGATCTCGCCCTGACGCTGGAGCAGAACCGCGCCCTGCACAGCTTCGCGGTGCCCGTGATGGAAACCATGTTCGATCATTTGCGCCATACGCACAGCATGGTGGTGCTGACCGATTCCAACGGCACCATCATGCATACCCTGGGGGAGGATGACTTTCTGCGCAAGGCGGAAAAGGTGGCGCTCTGCCCCGGCGTGGAATGGTCGGAGCGCGGCAAGGGAACCAACGCCGTCGGCACTGCGATTGCCGAACGCGCGGCGACGCGCATTCATGCCAATGAACATTACTTGAACATCAACCATGCGCTGACCTGTTCGGCCGTGCCCATCTTCGACCATCGCGACGCCGTGACCGGCGTGCTCGACGTGACGGGCGACTATCGCAACGTCGACCGGCATACGCTGGCGCTGGTGAAGATGTCGGCCCAGATCATCGAGAACCAATTGTTCGGCGCCGCCTTTCCTGACGCCGTCACGCTGCACTTCCATCCGCGCGCCGAAGCGATCGGCACGCCGGCCGAGGGCATCGCCACCTTTACCTGCGAGGGTGCCTTCGTCGCCGCCAATCGCCAGGCGCGGGCGCTGCTCGGCATTCACACAGCCCAATTGCAAGGCAACAGCTTCCAGACGCTATTCGATCTCCCGCTTGCGAATCTGGTCGATCATCAACGCCGAGGCGCGCCGGGTTATCTGCAATTATTCTTCGAAGGCCGGCAAGAACTTTATGCGCGCATCGAGCTGCGCGCCTCGACGAGCCAGTTTGCGTTCGGCGGCATCGCACAAACCGCACCGGCAGCGCGTCTGCGACACCTTGGCGCGCTCGATACCGGCGACGAAAAAATGGCGCAAGCCATTGCCAAGGTCGGCAAGGTGCTGGAGCACGCCATCCCGATTCTCGTCACCGGCGAAACCGGGACCGGCAAGGAATGGCTGGCACAGGCGATCCATCGCGATTCGCCGCGCGCGGCCGGGCCTTTCGTCGCCGTCAATTGCGCGTCGATCCCTGAAACGCTGATCGAATCCGAATTGTTCGGCTATGAAGACGGCGCCTTCACCGGCGCACGCAAGAACGGCAAGCCGGGCAGGATCCTGCAGGCCAACGGCGGCACGCTGTTTCTCGACGAAATCGGCGACATGCCGTTGCACCTGCAAGGCCACCTGCTGCGCGTGCTGCAGGAACGCGTCGTCACGCCACTGGGTAGCGCCAAGACGATCCCCGTCAACGTCGCCGTCATCTGCGCCACCAACCGCAAGCTGCGCGACATGATCGCCGCGGGCAGCTTTCGCGAAGATTTGTACTATCGTTTGAATGGCCTGCTCGTGAAACTGCCTCCACTACGTGAACGCAGCGATTTCGACGTGCTGGTCGAGCGCATCCTGCGTGCCGAGGCACCGCAGCGGCGCGTCCGTGTCGCGCCCGCCGCGATGGCAATGTTCCGCCAATATGCCTGGCCCGGCAACCTGCGCCAACTTGCCAACCTGCTGCGCACCGCGCTGATCCTGGCCGGTGACGCGAGCGAAATCGCGCCGGCCCATCTGCCGGACGACTTCCTTGAAGACATCGTCCCCTCGGACGAATCGCGTGTGGCCGAGAGCGCGGAACATCTCGCGCCGATGGCGCAAAAGCTGGAAGATATCAGCCTTGGGGCGATCCGCCAGGCGCTGGAAGCGAACCACGGCAACATTTCCGCCGCGGCGCGCGCGCTCGGCGTATCGCGCAATACGATCTATCGCAAGATCCAGTAGGGTCCCACTTACCCTCTCCCGCTTGGGGGCTGATCTTTACCCACAAGTGCTTGCAAGAGCTTGGAACCCCTCTCCCGCAGGCGGGAGAGGGGAGTTAGTAGCGCCACGACTTGTAGGCAATGATCAGCGCTTGCGGGAGAGGGTGTCGCAGTGACATGCTCAACGCTGGGGCTGGAACTGCTACTTCTGATACACCCTCACATATTGCACCTGCATCTGCTGCGGGAAGATCGCATTGTTGTTGGGACTGCCCGGCCAGTTGCCGCCGATGGCCAGGTTCAGGATGATGTAGAAGCCCTGGTTGAACGGTGCAGGATATGCCCCGCCGGTGGACGACCACTGCGTCTGCGTCGAATACAGCACGTTGTCGAAGTACCAGCGGATCTGGCCCGGATCCCATTCCACGGCGTAGGTATGGAATCCGGTCGCCATGTTCGGGCCGGGTGTGTATTCGACGGTCGTGTCGAGATCGTTAGGCCACGCGCCGCCGTAATGGATCGAGCCGTACAGGTTGTTGCCGCCGGCTGCGCCCAGGTTGATGGCTTCCATGATGTCGATTTCGCCGCTGGCAGCCCAGCCGCCGTAGACGCTGTTTTGCGGCATCATCCAGAACGCAGGCCAGGTGCCCTGCCCGCTGGGCAACTTGATGCTCGCTTCGAAGCGGCCGTAGGTCCAGTTGGCCAGCGTATGCATGCGGCCCGACGTATAGGCGCGTGTCTGCCCGTCCGGCCCGGTATAGTTGCCCGACAGCGCCTGGATCACGAGATTGCCGTTTTGCAGGAAGATGTTTTGCGATAGCGAAGTGTAGTACTCGAGTTCGTTGTTGCCCTCGCCGCTGTCGTTAATCTCGATCTGCCACTTCGAGGTGTCGAGTTGCGTATCGTTGGCGAACACGTCCTGCCATACCAGCGTATAGCCGTCGACCACGGGTGTTGGAGTGGGCGTAGGTGTGGGCGTTGGAGTAGGTGTCGGTGTCGGTGTCGGCGTCGGGGTTGGCGTGGCGGTAGCGTTGAATTTCCATTGCTGCCCCGCGCCGCCATTGCACACGCCCACGCCATCGGCCCAGATCTGCACGTTGGTGAAATTGGACGTGCCGCAGCCGGCCACGTCGAGCGCGCCGCCGCTCTCGGGGTTCACCAAGGTATAGGTGCCGTTGACGTTGGGGTCGATGCGCCACTTCTGCCCCGCACCGCTGTTGCATGCGCCCGCGCCATAGCCCCAGATGTCGACGTTGGTAGCGTTGGCCGTGCCACAGCCTGCCACGTCCAACGCGAGACCACTGTTGGTGTTGATGAGATGATAGGTGCCGTCGCCATTGGCATCGACCTGCCACGACTGGGCGCCGGTGCCGTTTTGCGTATAGATATCGACGTTCGCGCCGTTGCTGGTGCCTGCACTATAGACGTCGAGCGCCATGTTGCTGTTCGGATTGACCAGGGCATAGGTCGCACCCGAATTGATCCCTGCCGGTTGCAGCACCCATTGCTGCCCAGCGCCACTGTCGCAGACGCCGACGCCATTGGCCCAGATCTGCACGTTGGTGCCGTTGCTGGTGCCGCAACCGGCAACGTCGAGCGCCGCCTTGCTGTTCGGATTGACCAGCGTGAAGGTGCCGTTGCTGTTGGCCTGGAATACCCACTGCTGGGCCGCCGAGCTGTTTTGCGTGTAGATATCGACGTTGGTGCCGTTGGCCGTGCCGGCGCTGTAGACGTCGAGCGCCATGTTGCTGTTGGGGTTGACCAGCGTATAGGTGCCGTTGCTGTTGGCCACGATGCGCCAGACTTGCGCCGGCGAACCGTTCTGGGTCCAGATTTCGACGTTGGTCAGGTTGGTCGTGCCGGCTCCTGTCACGTCGAGCGCCAGGCCGCTGTGCGGATTCACCAGGACGTATTGTGCGCCGGGGTTCAAGCCAGGGATTGATGCCGATGGTGTCGGTGTCGGCGCCGGAGTCGGCGTTGGGGTGGGCGTCGGTGTAGGCGTGGGCGTTGGTGTAGGCGTGGGAGTCGGGGTAGGTGTAGGAGTCGGCGCGGGCGATCCACTACAGCTTCCACCCGGACTGAACAGGCTTGCCACCGTCGGGTTCCAGCCGGTACCGGCATAATCGGTCTGGTTCACCAATGCCGTATAGGTGGAGCCGTTGTAGGTAACCACTTCGCCTGCTGTATACGTCCCGCCGGACACCCAGGTCACGCAGGCAGTGGACGCCTTGATGCTCTTGGGTACGTGCTTCAGGTTTGCATTCTGCGCATCCTGCCCAGACCCGCCGCTACAGCCGGCCAACATGCCGCCAATCAGGCTCAACGCCAAGGTACTCGCAACGCCCTTAATCATTTCTCTCTCCTCGAACGGATTGTTTTATTGAAGCGGCTGCACTGCTTAGTCGCAACGTAGCCAAGACTCTGATGCATCGCTCCGGCATTCCGATCCGACGGTTCTCCGTGGGAGGGAGCCGTTCTTGGTATGTCCTCAACAGTCATGTCGGTCCGCCTCGACCGCAGAAGGCGCACCGTTTTCTTGACGTTGTGGTAATTCGAGAATGGAGTCCGGTTGCAACCCGGTCAAGTGGTTTTATCCAATACAAACCAGTTGCATACCACATTGAGCAAGCGACACTCGACCAAGCGAACTGTTCAAACGTGAAGAAGAAAGATTCGACCAAGCAGACGTGGCCGCTTCATTCGAAAAGCTGATTCATTTTTGCGTTTTGTTTTCTGCCGGCATGTCACGTTGCAGCAAGTGGCCCCACGGCAACACGGCATTCCACTTGTCCGGATTTTCGAAACTGGTATGGCGCGAGCGTTTGCAACTTCAGCGCGCTGCGAACGCGGCAGCGCCGATTTTCCAAACAAAAACCCCGGACAAGCCGGGGTTTGCAGTGACAGCGAAACGACATCAGCGCGTGATCTTGCCGCCGGCGCCTATCATGGTTGACTCGACCCACTGCGAAGCATTGTGCGATTTCGTGAAATCGACCGTGAAGCCGCCGAGATCGACACGCAAATTGCGCAACTCCTTGTCGATGGCCTCGGGCGTGACGTTGCCGTTGATGCGCTTCAAGGCCTCGACGATAACCCGCGCCGCGACATAGCCTTCCATGCTGGCATAGGAATAGACGCCATTTTGCGTGCCGTGGGCAATCGCCTTGCGATATTCGGAGGACAAGGCTGTCGGCTCCGAATGGGGGCTTGGCATCACGGCCGGGATCATGACGCCCTGTGCGGCGTTGCCGGCGGATTGCGCCAGCGGTTCGGCGCCGACGAACGAGAGCGTGGAAAACACACCGGTGTATCCGGCGCCGCGCGCCTTTTTGATGAGTTCCCCGGTGGTGGCATAGGCAGACACCACGTATACCAGATCCACTTTTTCAGAGCCGATTTTCGTCACCGCGGCTTGTACGTTGATCGAGTTACGCTCGACCGATTCGGTCCACACCAGCTTCATGTCGGGGTATTGCTTGACGGCCGCCTGGATTGCGCGCAAGCCGGCCTGGCCGAATGCGTCGTTCTGGGCCACCACGCCGACGCGGTGCAGTCCCATGCCGTCGAATTCCTTGGCAATGCGCAGCGCCTCGTCGTTGTAGCTGGCGCGAATGTTGTAAATGTTGTCGTATTTGCCGTCGCGCAAGCTATCCGCGCCGGTATAGGGGCCGATGAACGGCAGGTTGGCCGCTTTTACATCCTTGAGCACGGCCACCGAAGTCGGCGTGCCGACGTAGCCGATCAAGGCCACCACCTTGTCGTCATTGATCAGCTTTTGCGTATTTGCTTTCGTGCGCTCCGGCTCATAGCCGTCATCAAGCGAAATGAGCTTGATCGGGTGGCCGTTGACGCCGCCATGCTCGTTGACCTGATTAAAGTAAGCATTCAAACCGCGCGCCATCTCCGTGCCGAGCATGCTGGCCGGCCCCGTGAGCGCGGCCGATTGGCCCAGCACAATGGGTTCGCCGGCAACACTGAAGTTAGAGATGGAGCACAAGAAAGCGGCTGACACCAGCCATCGGGATATTGTTTTCATGGTCGAGCCGCCTGCCGTCGCAGGCGCAGCAATTGTTACGCGGAAGTTCGTTATTATGGCACAGCAGTTACAATTCAGCTTAACATTTGGTAACTAAGCACTTGATTTTATTGATTATTTAAAAAATAGCTCAGACTAGCTCCATACCAGCGCAGATATCGCCCCTGCTGTGTAGCGAAAATTTTGCCGCAACCGGGCAATACCATTTCAATTTGCGGCTATCCTCGCGTCATCCCATTCACAGCTTTTTGCCGAACCGGTCGGTGCGCGGCGCCCAATTTCCCTTCACATCAGCCGACACCAGCACCCGCACCGCGTGCCCGATCAGGAGATTGCGCGGCACCAGTCCGATGTAGCGCGAGTCGGCGCTGTTGTCGCGATTATCGCCCAGCATCAGGAATTGATCGGCAGGGATGCGCATCGGGCCGAAATTGTCGCGCGCCGCAACTTCGGGAAGCCACTGCACGGTATGCGATTGCTTGCCGTCGCTCTCGGTCAGGCGCAGGGCCTGCAATACCCGCCCGCCTTCGAGATGCTCAAGCGCGCGTTCGCCCAATACGTAGCTGTCTTCATGGCCATTGATGATCAGATGCTTGTCGCGCATTTCGACCATGTCACCCGGCACCGCGGCAATACGCTTGATCAGGCGCGTGCCGTCCTTGGGTGAATCGAATGTGGCGATGTCGCCGCGCTGCGGCTCGCCGGTACGCAGGAGGATAACGTTGGTCAGGGGGAATTTGAGGTCGTAGGCAAGACGGTTGACGAACACCACGTCGCCCTCAAGCAGATTGGGCCGCATCGAACCGGAAGGAATCGGATTCCAGTCCGCAACCGCAGTGCGAAATACGCCCAACAGCAACAGGAAGGCCAGAAATCCGCGGTTCTTGTGCAGAAATGCCTTGATCATTTTCTCCCCTTTGGCAAGTCAGTATTCAATCATGGCGCGGCTGCTTCCGCCATCCCATGAACATGAGATTTTTCCTTCGGACAAGAAAATCGCCGAATGGTTCCTTTTGCCACCCACGTTCACAGCCGGCGGGAAATCCTGGCCTATACGAAAACAAGGCCGCACTGCCCGGAAGATAGCGCAATTCCCAGAATGTCCACGCGCTTGCCGGCGCACCTGATCTGCGCTGCCTTCCCTTCGGAACGAATTGAAACAGATTGCGTCCAATTTAACATGATTTAACAAAAAATCCTTATAAATCAAGGATTTTTGCCAATGTGTTGATAAGTATTACCTTGTTCGACATTGCAGTATTTGCTAGAGTCGGAGCAGGAGACCAGCCTTGAAAGCAGTGAAAACTACATGGCGCAAACACCGACCGAAGGCGAGGGCAAGGGCGTGAATTCGCATACCGCCCTGGCCACCGCCGTGCCGCCGCAGGAATTTGTCGCATTGCCGATATTCATCCTGCGCCAGCGCGACGGGATTTATGTCGCCTTGCCGGCGCTCGACGCCACTGCCAACTTCGTCAAATTCGTCGAAAACGTATTTTCCAGCGGCTACTACTTCACCGATCTCGACTACGCCTGCCTGGAAAAAATGCTCTACGAATCCAGTCTCGAAGAGCGCGTGAAACTCATGCGCGATCTGGAAAAGGTAGGGCGCGAACCGATGCTGAAACTTGCCTCGGCGATCCTGCCCTTCCCGCACGAACGGCAACGCTATTACAGCGAACCGCTGCTGACGGAAGACCATGCCGCCGCCACCTACCTGTTCCGCACAATTCCGGGCAGCGAAGAGGAAGACGGCGACGACGACCGCAGCGCCACGCAGAGCTGGAAAATGCCGGCGCCGGCGCAATTGAACATCGACGAATTCGTCGCCGCCATGTGGTGCCACAACTTGCGTTACGGCATCGATATCCCGCTCGTCAAACGCATGTTGCGCATGCCGGAAAACGAGGCGGTCGAATTCGCCCATGTGCTCCAGCCCGTGCCGGGGCGCGATGCGCGCGCGCATGAACTGGTTGATACCCTGCACCGCAGCAACGCTCCCAAGATCCTGCCCGACGGCCGCGTCGATCTGCTGCAATTCCAGAACCGCTTTCCGCACATCGACAAAAATACGCGCCTGATCAAGAAAATCCCGCGTGTGGCAGGCAGGCCGGGGCGCGACCTGACCGGCGCCGAACTCGTGCCCGAACCGCCCAAGGATTTCGATCTGCATGCCATGGCCGGCCTCGGCACGCGTATCGACAATACCGCGGAAGGCGAAATCCTGATCGCCGACATCGGCGGCTTCGTCCAGGTCGATCCCAAGTCGCGCATCATCACGATTTCAGAAAAGATCATCAATCGCGAAGGCGTCAGCCTGCGCACCACGGGCAATCTCGTGCTGCCGGGCGATCACTACGAAGAACATGGCGTTGTACAGGAAAAAGCTACGGTCGAAGGCAAGCACATGACCTATATGGCCGACGTGTTCGGCGACATCGTCTCGCGCGGCGGCAATGTGCTGCTCAAGCGCAACCTGGTCGGCGGGTCGGTGCGCGATCCGGGCGGCACGATCGTCATAGAAGGCAAGGCGTCGCGCGCGACGCTGGAAGCGTCGGAGGGCGAGGTGCGTCTGCACTATGCCGAGAATTGCCGCATTACCGCCGCCCGCGTACATATCACGCAGGCCGTGCATTGCGAAATCCTGGCGCGCGAAATCAGCATAGAGAGCGCCGAAGCCTGCGCCATCGTGGGCCAGAAGATGCAACTGGTCCATGCCACCACGCGCCATGACATCGAGACCACGATCTCGCTCCTCATTCCCGACCTCTCGGCACTGACCAAGCAGCTCGAAGCGGCGCGCGCCCAGCAATCGCTGTGCGAAGACGTGATCCGTTCCAAGCGCGCCGACCTGGAACGCATCACCGAGCAGCCGGAAATGAAGAGTTACATGGTGTTGAGCAACAAGGTCAAGGCCAAGGCCGTGAACATGACGACAGAGCAATCGCTCAACTGGGATCGGCTGCAAGACCGCGTGGCGCCGCAGTTGCGCCGTATCAAAAATCTCAACGAAGATCTGCAAGGCGCAAGCAGCCTGCACGCCGATTGCGCGCGGCAAATACTGCACGCCGAACAATTGCTGGCCGATGCTTCCGGCGACATCAGTTGCGAGATCGCCGAAATCAGCGGCGACACCGTGATCCGGGCCATCAACCTCAAACCGGATCAGGGGCGGCTGGAAATGCTGGGCGCGCGCGACTTGCGTGCGCGTTTCTCCGGCGCCGGAAGCGACAGCAAAGTGCTGTTCCACGGCGAAGAAGGCGAATTCTTCTGGAGCCTGCCCAAGGCTGGTTGAATCGCGCTCGCAATGGTTCACGACTGGCATCGCGCAACCAGCGCGCGGGTATTTTCCACAACACGGAAATTGCCACAGGCAAACTCTCAGCGTAATATCGAGCCGGAGATGGCCACACGATGTCTTGTGTGGTCTGAAAAACAAACGGCACCCACTTTCGGGGAAGATCGCATGAGGGGTCCATCAGTGGAGCAACGGCAGCGTGTCGGGCAAACGGCTTCGACGCGGCACCGCGCCAAACCAATGCTCCGGTCAAGCAGTACATGAAAACCCTGTCGTTTCGCCATCTTCTGCTGGGCCTGGTTGTTGCCACCGTCCTGGCGCTGTATGCCCACGCGAACTGGATGGGCCGCACGGTGCTGATAGGCGACTCGCCCGAGACTGTCGAATCTCCGGTCGACGATCGCCCCGAGGGCGGCAAAACAGTTGCGACCCTGGAGCGGCAAGGCAAGACCCGCATCCTGCATTGCAAAATCGTCGCGGCGTATCAATGGCCATTTTGCGAACTCGACATCCGCCTCGGGTCGGGTGAACATGGCATGGATTTGTCCTCGTTCGACTCCATCCGCCTGGTCATTCGCACCAGCCGCAAAGGGCCGGATAGCGCGGTGCGGGTATTTCTGCGCAATTTCAATCCGGCCTACTCGACCATGGCGGACGGCTCCACGCTCAAGCCGCATGAAGTGGTGTTCGAACCGGCGGCACATTCCATGCCCGTTGAATTGAAGCTATCGCAATTCATGGTGTCGTCCTGGTGGATGCAGGAACATCCCACACGGCTGGAGGAGCTTGGCCCGCAGCTGGAGAACGTTACCACCTTCGCCGTCAGTACCGGCGGCGCCGTTCAGCCGGGCGACTACGATATCGTGCTCGAATCGGTCGAACTGCACGGCCTGTGGATTTCCAAGGCAAACTTCCGCCTCGGCATCATCCTGTTCTGGCTCGCCTGCATCGTCTGCCATCTGGCGTTCGAGTGGCGGCGCGACCGCTTCAAGCTCAAGGAAACGATGCAGGAGTCGAGCGACCTGCACAACTACAACGAAGCGCTCGAAGCCCGCGTGGAGGAGCGCACGCGCGCCCTCTCGATCAGTAATTCGCGCCTGATCGAAACGCTGCAAAACCTGGAGAAGGCGCGCGATGAACTGGTGCAGACGGAAAAGTATGCCGCACTCGGCACGCTCGTCGCCGGCGTGGCCCACGAATTGAACACGCCGATCGGCAACGCCTTGCTGGCGGCAAGCACGCTCAGCGAATTGGCGCGGCAACTGGAAGACAAGGCCCAATCGTCGATCACGCGCAGCGCCTTCAACAGCTTCATCGCCGATTGCAAGGAAGGCACGCTCATCCTCGATCACAATTTGCGCCGTGCCGCCACGCTGATCTCGAGCTTCAAGCAATTGGCGGCCGACCAGCATTCAGGTCAACGCCGCAGCTTCAAGCTGTGCGCCATCATCGACGAAACGGTGCTTGCGATGGCGCCCCTGGTGCGCAAGTCCGGCCACTCGCTTGAAACCGATGTGCCCGAGAACATCGTCATGAACGGCTACCCCGGCCCCTTGAGCCAGATCGTCATCAATCTGGTCAACAACAGCCTGCTGCACGCGTTCGGCGACAAACGCAAGGGAAGGATGCGCATCGAAGCACGGCGCGCTCCGCTTGATACGGTCGAAATCCAATACAGCGACAACGGCGCGGGAATGACTCCGCAAGTCCTGGCGCGTGTTTTTGAGCCCTTCTTTACAACCAAGCTCGGCAAGGGCGGAAGCGGCCTGGGCATGCACCTGGTCCACACCTTCGTGACGCAATTGTTCGCCGGCAGCGTGGCAATCGAATCGCAGCCCGATCGCGGCACGACTGTGCATATCACACTGCCGCTGCGCGCTCCCAACATCAACGAACTGCGCGCCCGACTGGGCGTGCCGGCCGACGTGGCGCAAGACTATCAACGTTTCCTCGACGGCCGCGACCCGGCAACGATCACGCGCTTCGACGGGCCGCACAGCCGGCGCGACGTGGCCGAGCTGGCGCTATTCGAGCGCGAAATGCGGCGCCTCATGCCCTCGGTGGAGATTGAACTGGTCACCATAGACAACTACGCGCATGGCATCGAACAATTGCGCCTGGGCCGCATCTCGGCACTCGCCACCACGTCCTGGCGCTCCGACCTCGAACCTTACGTTGCCGATATCATTCTGTCGGAAGCCTTCATTCAGGAGGGGCAATCCGTGGTCGGTCTCTACACCAATGCAGGCAGCGTTCGCACACTCAAATTGAGAACCCTCGAAGAGTTGCAATCGCTGCGTGTGGTTTCCAACCGCGACTGGAGCGTGGATTGGCAGACGCTTACCGACCTCGGCGTTAAACATCTCCTCGACGTCAAGACCTGGCGCCAGATGGTCTACATGGTGCGAAGCGGTGAGGCCGACGTGATGTTGTCGCCCTTCCCCGCCCACAGCGAACTGACGATCGAATTCGACGGCTGCGTGCTCGCACCCATCGCCCGCCAAAAGATCCGGCTGGCCGGCACACGCCATTTCGCGGCGGCACGCAACAAGATCGGGGAACAGATTGCCTTGACTGTGTTCCCCGCGCTTGCCCATCTCGTCACTGAAGGCGCGATCGAGGCGGCACTCATCGAATGCGGCTTCCTCAATCCGGCCATTGAAGCCTGGGCCGATATCGCGCAAGAGTAAGGGATGCCGCTCTGCCGGTCGTGGGCGATACCGGCCTTCTTGATCAATAACGCGTCAACGGCGGCATGGGAATCTGCGCACCGCCGGCCTTCAACAAGCCGCCCAAGCCATTCTGGCAAGAGTTGGGTGGATCGGTGCTGATGTGGCGCGCAGAGGGCGCTTCGGCGGCCCAGAACATATAGCCCAGCAGGCCGGCCGAACTACCCACGCCGTTGACCGGCGCGGCCGATTCGACCCAGGAAAGCGTAGCCGCCTGCAGCGAAGCCGGGTAATTGACACATTCCGGCAGCGCGCTGTTGCTGTCGGTCTCGTACAGCGCCACCGTAAAGCGTGCCGGTGCGATCGACGGCACGGGTGGCGCGTATTGCGGTTCACCATTGAGATGTTGCGCCCAATCCTTTTCCGCAGCCGACGCGCCGGTGTATTGCTTCGACGGCACCATGGCGTTGGCGTAATCGAGCACCGGCGTCGATCCGGTGATCAAAGGCGCGGCCCAGACGTCGAGCGCACTCAAGTACTGGTCGCCGGCACCGAGATCGACCGTCAGGCGCGCGGCGGGATTGGTGCCGGAAGCGTCGTAGGGATTGACCGCGCGGTAGGCGTTGACGAAAGCCGTCAGCCCGGCCGTGTTGGGCGTGCCGTTCTCGTAGTCGATTTCAATGCCCACGCCGAGCGCCTTGGCCAGATTGGCGGCATTCGTGCCGAGCTGGGCCGCGTTCGACGACAAAGCGCTATCCCAATTCGAGACATAGGTGATGCCGCCGATCGACACCATGACGCGCACGTTGTGGCTGGTGAAATACTGCGCGATCGCCGGCGTCATGCCTACCGGGAAGGCATTGCTGTTCAACACCGTCGTGGGATTGGCGAACGACAGCACGACGAGATTGACCGAAGGTTGGCCTGAACCGTCGCCGCGATCGATCAGCCAATGGTTCTGCGTGTCGAAGTCGGTCATGTTGCGCACCGAATTCCAGCCGCAGCCGTCATTCGAGCAGTGGTAGGTTCCGACAATCGTCAAAGGTGTCGCGCCGGCATCGGCCGCGACGGCAACCAGCCACAGAGTGGCAACAAACAGCATGAGCTTACGCATGGGTCTCTCTCCTCTTTCTTGTTGGATATTGAAGGTTTGCTGCGCATTCATCGTAGTGCCGTTGCGTGGATTTACCTACTTGTCTCGGCGCCGGCCATGCCACTTGGTACGACCGGATCATCAAGCCGAGCTCTTCCGCCGACATCAAGCACGCATGATCCGCTACTGAAACGAACCTCATTGTGCGGTACAGCAGCGCGCATGGGGCGCACATTCCTTCTCAATACGCTGCGACAAGGTTGCACAACAAGGCATCTGAATTGCAGTGCAGCAAGTCCCGATCGCGCAGCTTTGACGTGCAATGATGCGATGCCAGCACAAACCCATGGCGCCGCCGGCATAAGACCGCTTCCCCTCTGGTATGGTAGCGGCCTGCCCATCTGGCGCCGATATGCGCGACAATAACGGCTTTGCAGCGAGGATATTCATGAAAACCGCCCTCATCGTCATCGACGTGCAACGCGCATTATTCGACGACGAACCCCGCCCCGAGGATGCCGCCGGCGTGATCGAGCGCATCAACACCCTTGCCGCCGCAGCCAGGCAGGCCGGTGTGCCGGTCGCTTTCGTGCAACACCAGAGCAAAGCGGGGTCGCTGATGCCAAATAGCGCAGGCTGGCAATTTGCCGCCGCGCTCAAGGTCGAACCGGGCGACACGATTATCGCCAAGACGACGCCCGATTCGTTCCTGCGCACCGATCTGCAAATGTGGCTGCAACGGCACGGCGCGCAGAGCGTGGCCATTTGCGGCGGCATGAGCGAATTCTGCATCGATACCACCACGCGCCGCGCCGCCGCGTTGGGTTATCCGGTGACGCTGGTGGCCGATGCGCACACGACACACGACAAGGCGCATGCAAGCGCAGCGGCGATACGTGCACATCACAATGCAACGCTGCCCGATATCGCGAGTTTTGGGGTGGAAATCAAGGCGGTGGAAGCTGCCGCGGTGCAATGGTGACGGGCGACTGCCTGCCACCTACCGGGGTTCGTTGAACCCCGAGGCTACAAAAGCAAAAAGCCCGCGAACGTGACGAACGTATCGAACGGGCTTTTCCACTCTTCAACGGTCGCACCGGCCACCCATGCTATCTGCGTGGTGTATCCGGTGCCTGCCCGGCGCCCGCGCTATCTGCGCGGTGCACAAGGCGGCTAGCGCCATCGAATCCTGACGCTGCGCCGCATAAGGCGCCATCGTCAGGGCAATCGCAATGAAAGGCCGCCAACCCATGCCATCTGCATGGTGCTCGCGGCTTGCTGCGCCCACCCGTGCTATCTGCGCGGTGCATGGCGAACAATTCATCTATACGTTGGACAAACTCACGCGGAGAATGGCAACAACGTTAATCAAGCTAAGGGAACCGAAGGAAGAAAAACAGAACGACCAGAGGAGAAAGTCATGCGGATTTGAGACCAACAATTACTGCTACTTGATGCAACAACAGACGAATGGTAACGGAAATACGCTGGTTTGTCCATTTATATTTATATTTCTGTCCACATGAATGTGGCCGGATTCGAATTGTGCCGCAGACCACATCCGGTGGGTGCGGGCCGGTTGCCGCGGCGTCTATCGCTGCATCGACTCCCAAACCTTCTGCAGCCGCTTCACCGACACCGGCATGGGGGTGCGCAACTCCTGGGCGAACAGCGACACACGCAACTCTTCCAGCAGCCAGCGGAATTCCACCATCTTGGGGTCGGCATCCTTGGCGGCGCGGCGCTCCTTTAAGGTGCGCTGCCACGGCGCCGCTGCTTGCGCCCATTCGGCCTGGGCGCGGGCGTCGCGCGATGGATCGGCGCGCAGCTTGTCGATGCGCACGTTGATCGCCTTGAGGTAGCGCGGAAAATGGCTCAGGTTGGCGTAGTCGTTCTCTGCGATGAAACGCTTGGTGATCAGCGCCTGCAACTGCGCCTGGATATCCTGCGACGCCAGCGCGTGCGCCTTGATGCCTTGCAGCTTCTTGGGCAGCGCATGATATTCGGTCAGGATCGTTGCGGCGAGGCGCGCAATTTCATTGACCAGCAATCCCAGCCTGGCTTTGCCCTCGTCGCGCCGTGCCTCGAATTCGGCGGCGTTCTTGGGCAATGGCTCTTGCAGGAAAGCGCGCTCCAGGCCGAGGTCGATGATCTGGTCGCGCAATTCTTCCTGCGTGCCCATGGCCATGAATTGCATGCCCATCTGCTGCAGGCCCGGAATATTCTTTTCCAGGTACTTCATCTGGTCTTTCAATTGCAGCGCCATCAGGCGGCGCAGCCCTGACAGATGGATGCGTGCGGCTTCGGCGGGGTCGTCGAACACTTCGAGATCGCAATGCGCGCCCTTGTCCACCAGGGCCGGGAAGCCGATCAAGGTTTGTTTGCCGCGTTGGATTTCCAATAGCTCGGGCAATTCGCCGAAGGACCAGCTCGTGAGGTTTTCATGCTGGGCCGGCGCTTGCCCACTCGCCTGTACGCCCGGTTGCGCGTGTGCGAGCTTCCCGGCTGCGGGCCCGCCCGGTGCCGGCGCGATTGCGGTTTTCTCCGCCAGCTTCTGGAAGCTTTCCCTGGCCTTGCCGCCGAACTCGGCTTGCAGCGCGCCCAGGCTGCGCCCCATATCGAGCTGGCGGCCGTGTTCGTCCACCACCTTGAAATTCATGAAATGATGCGCCGGCAGGGTTTCGGTCTTGAAGTCGCTGGTTTTGACCAGCAGCGTCAATTGCTCGCGGATATCGGCAATGACGGCATCGACCAGGCTGCCGTGGCCGAAACTTACGCGCAGGTCGCCCCCGGCCTCGGCACGCTCACAAAAACCGGCGGCGTAATCGGGTAGCGGCACGCAATGGCGGCGCAGCTTTTGCGGTAGGGACTTCAAAAAGAGATGTACCTTTTCCTTGAGCATGCCGGGCACCAGCCAATCGCAGCGGTCGGCCGAAACCTGGTTCAGCGCATACAGCGGCACGGTCATGGTGACGCCGTCGCGCGGCGTGCCGGGCTCGAAGTGGTAGGACAACGCCATCTCTACCCCCGCCACCGTCATCTGCTTGGGAAACAGCTCGGTCGTGACGCCCGCTGCTTCATGGCGCATCAAATCGTCGCGATTCAGGTAGAGCAGCTTGGGCGTTTTCTTGACGGCTTCGTCGTGCCACTTCTCGAACGCAGCGCCATTGTGGATGTCGGCTGGGATCAGCTTGTCGTAGAAAGCCGCAATCAGGCCGTCGTCAACCAAAACGTCAAGCCGGCGCGATTTGTGTTCGAGGTTTTCGATCTCGCGCACCAGCTTCTGGTTGTAGGCGAAGAACGGCGCGCGCGTGTCGAAATCGCCCCCCACGAGCGCGTCGCGGATGAAGATTTCACGCGCTTCCAAGGGATTGATCGCGCCGTAATGGATGCGGCGCTGGCTGTAGACGACCAAACCGTAGAGCGTGGCGCGCTCATATGCCGAGACTTGCGCGGCGCGCTTTTCCCAGCGCGGATCGCCGTAGGATTTCTTGAGCAGGTGGCCGCCGATGCGTTCCAGCCATTCGGGCTGGATTTGCGCCACGCAGCGCGCGTACAACCGAGCCGTATCGACCAATTCGGCCGCCATGACCCACTTGCCGGCCTTTTTCGCCAGGTGCGAACCGGGCCAGATGTGGAACTTGATGGCGCGCGCGCCGGTGTAATTGCCGTCTTCCTCGGACTTGAAGCCGATATTGCCCAAGAGGCCAACCAGGAGCGCCGTATGCAATTGCTCATAGGTGGCGGCGGCTTCGTTCAAGCGCCAACCCTGCTCGCGCACGATGGTGAGCAATTGCGAATGCACGTCGCGCCACTCGCGCAGGCGTAGTTGCGACAGGAAATTGGCGCGGCAATGCTCCTGCAACTGGCGGTTCGATTTCTTGTGCTCGATGGCTTCCTCGAACCATTTCCAGACTTTCAAATAGCTCTGGAACTCCGACTTTTCGTCGGCGAATTTCTTGTGCGCGGCGTCGGCTGCGGCCTGCGCATCGAGCGGCCGGTCGCGCGGGTCTTGCACCGAGAGCGCGGCGGCGATGATCAGCACTTCGGAGAGGCATGCGTTGTCGCGCCCGGCCAGGATCATGCGGCCCACGCGCGGATCGAGCGGCAGCTTGGCGAGCTGGCGACCCAGAACAGTCAATTGATTTTCATCGTCCACCGCGCCGAGTTCCTGCAGCAACTGGTAGCCGTCGGCAATCGCCCTGCCCTGCGGCGCTTCGATGAAGGGGAAGCTCTCGACATCGGTCAGGCGCAGCGCCTTCATGCGCAGGATGACGGCAGCCAGGGACGAGCGCAGGATTTCCGGCTCGGTGAACTTGGGCCGCAACAGGAAGTCCTGCTCTTCGTAAAGCCGGATGCACACGCCTGCCGCGACACGGCCGCAGCGGCCCGCGCGCTGGTTGGCGGCGGATTGGGCAATCGGCTCGATCTGCAATTGCTCAACCTTGTTGCGATAGCTGTAACGCTTGACGCGCGCCGTGCCGGCATCGACCACATAGCGGATGCCGGGCACGGTCAGCGAAGTTTCGGCCACGTTGGTGGCCAGCACGATGCGCCGCGCGTTCGAGGTCTTGAACACGCGTTCCTGCTCCTGCGCCGAGAGGCGGGCGAACAGCGGCAAAATCTCGACGTGCGGCGGATGGTGCTTGCGCAGCGCCTCCGCTGCATCGCGGATCTCGCGCTCGCCGGGCAGGAACACCAGCACGTCGCCCGAGCCGATGCGGCAGGCTTCATCGACGGCATCGGTCACGGCGTCCATCAGGTCGCGCTGCCCGCGTTCGCGCTGGGCTTGCGAGAGCGCCGCGCCCGGTGTGACCTTTTCGCTCGGCTCAACCGGACGGTAACGGATTTCGACCGGATAGAGCCGGCCCGAGACCTCGATGACGGGCGCGGGTTTTTCCTCGCCGCCCGATTGACTCGAAAAATGCCGCGCAAAACGGTCGGCATCGATGGTGGCCGAGGTGATGATGAGCTTCAGCTCGGGCCGGCGCGGCAAAAGTTGCTTGAGGTAGCCGAGCAGGAAATCGATATTGAGGCTGCGCTCATGCGCCTCGTCGATGATGATGGTGTCGTACTGCTTCAGCAACGGATCGGTCTGCGTCTCGGCCAGCAGGATGCCGTCGGTCATGAGCTTGATCCAGGCGCCGTCGGAGAGCGTGTCGGTGAAGCGCACCTTGAAGCCCACGTGTTCGCCCGGCGGCGAATTCAATTCGACGGCAATGCGCTTGGCGGTGCTTGAGGCGGCGATGCGGCGCGGCTGGGTGTGGCCGATCAAGCCTTTCGCGCCGCGCCCGAGTTCGAGGCAGATCTTGGGCAATTGCGTGGTCTTGCCCGAGCCGGTTTCGCCGCACACGATGACGACCTGGTTGGCCTGTATGGCGGCGGCGATCTCGGCGCGCTTGCCCGAGACTGGCAGCTCTTCGGGAAAGGTGACGGGCGGCAAAGGGTTGCGCACCTGCTCGCGTTGCGGCCGCGCATCCTCCCTGGGACGGCGCGTGCGCGCTTCCGAGCGCTGTTCCGGCTTGGCGGACTGTGGCTTTCCGGGTGCGCGTTCCTGTCGGGGAGCTTGCTGCGGCTTGTTTTTTTGGCTGGGTTCAGGCGAAGACATGGCGGAGCGAATTATAATCCCCTCTTATGGAAAATTCCGAACAGTTCGTCGAATGGTTGCGCTCGGTTGCGCCCTATATCCACGCCTTCCGCGGTAAAACCTTCGTCGTGGCTTTCCCGGGTGAGCTGGTCGCCGCCGGCGCCCTGCCGGTGCTGGCGCAGGATTTGTCGCTGCTGCACGCCATGGGCATCAAGGTGGTCGTGGTATACGGTTCGCGCCCCCAGGTGGCAGAGCAGCTCGCCCTGCGCAACGTCGAGGCGCGTTTCCACAATGGTTTGCGCATCACCGATGCCGCCGCGCTTGAATGCGCCAAGGAAGCGGCCGGCGAATTGCGCCTGGACATCGAAGCGGCATTCAGCCAGGGCTTGCCCAATACGCCCATGGCCCACGCGGCAATCCGCATCATTTCGGGCAACTTCGTCACCGCGCGCCCCTTGGGTGTGATCGACGGCGTGGACCACGAGCATACCGGCGTCACGCGCAAGATCGCCTTTGAAACCATCCACCCCATCATGAATGCGGGCGGCCTGGTGCTGCTGTCCCCGCTCGGTTTTTCGCCCACCGGCGAAGCCTTCAACCTGACCATGGAAGACGTGGCGACCACGGCCGCCATCGCCCTGCGCGCCGACAAGCTGGTATTCGTCACCGAAACGCCGATGATGCGCGACGCCTACAACCGCGAAGTGCGCGAACTGTCGTCGGCCGAAGCCGAATCCATGCTCAAGGCCGGCAGCCAGCCCAGCGATATCGCGTTCTACCTGCAGCACGGTCTGCGCGCCTCGCGCAGCGGCGTGCCGCGCGTGCACATGGTGCCGTTCGAGATGGACGGCTCGGTCCTGCTCGAAGTGTTTACGCACGATGGCGTAGGCACCATGATCAGCTACGAAAACCTGGAGAGCCTGCGCGAAGCCACCATCGAGGACGTGGGCGGCATCCTGAAGCTGATCGAGCCGCTCGAAGCCGACGGCACCCTGGTCAAGCGCGGGCGCGAATTGATCGAGCGCGAAATCGACTATTTCTCCGTGATCGAGCACGACGGCGTGATCTTCGGCTGCGCCGCGCTGTACCCCTTCCCCAGGGATGGCATGGCCGAGATGGCTTGCCTGACCGTCAACCCCGAGGTGCAGACCCAGGGCGACGGCGAGCGCATCCTGAAGCACATGGAATACCGCGCCCGCGCCGCCGGCTTCAAGAAACTCTTCGTGCTGACCACGCGCACGGCGCACTGGTTCTTGAAACGCGGCTTCGTCAGCGCCACCGTGGACGACCTGCCCAAGGACAGGCAATCGATGTACAACTGGCAGCGCCGCTCGCTGGTGCTGATCAAGACCCTGTAAAATAGTGAATTTTTAAGGCCATTGAGAAATTGGCGTGGCTAGGCGCGGCGACGAAGACGGTACTCACTGTACGGCGAGGAACCGCAACAACGCAACGGTAATTTCTCAATGGCCGCTGATTGGAGATTCTCATGGCCCGCATGGTCCATTGCATCAAGCTCGACAAGGAAGCAGAAGGCCTCGATTTCGCCCCCTATCCCGGCGAATTGGGCAAGCGCATTTACGAAAGCGTCTCGAAGGAAGCCTGGGCCGCCTGGCTCAAGCACCAGACCATGCTGGTCAACGAAAACCGCCTGAACCTGGCTGACGCGCGCGCGCGCAAATACCTGGCGACGCAGATGGAAAAGCATTTCTTCGGCGACGGCGCCGATGCCGCGCAGGGCTACGTGCCGCCGACGGCTTGAAATCGTCGTTTTCACGCGAAAAAGGGCGTATCCGCGCCTAATGCCGTTCAGTTAAGTACAAAAAAGCCGCTTCGATGTTATTCGAAGCGGCTTTTTCATTCGGCGCACCTTCTGTAGGTTGGGGCTGAGCGCAGCGACGCGACGCCCGGCCCAACATCCGCCCTCGAAAACACCAGCTGCGCTCTTATTGCCTCACATTGTTGGGCTTCGCTCACGCTCAGCGCCAATCTACCGCCGCACGGCTCAATACTTGACCATTTTCACACCCTCAGGCGTGCCCAGCAGGCACACATTTGCACCGCGCTGGGCGAACAAGCCGTTGGTCACCACCCCGACGATGGCATTGATTTGTTGCTCCATTTCAACAGGGTTGGCAATTTGCAAACCCACCACGTCGATGATGTTGCAGCCATTGTCGGTCACAAGCGGCTGGCCGTCCTTCATGCGCAGACGCGGTTCGCCGCCGAGCGCCGCCAGCTTGCGCGCAGCCACGGCACGCGCCATGGGGATCACTTCGACCGGCAGCGGGAACTTGCCCAGCACGTCGACCAGCTTGGAGCCGTCGGCGATGCATACAAATTGCTCCGCCACCGAGGCCACGATCTTTTCCCGCGTCAGGGCCGCGCCACCGCCCTTGATCATGGCGCCGGCACCGTTGATCTCGTCGGCGCCGTCGATGTAGACCGGCATGGTTTCGACATCGTTCAGGTCGAACACTTCGATACCGTGTGACCTCAACCGTGCCGCGGTCGCTTCCGACGACGCCACGGCGCCGGCGATCTTGTCCTTGATTTTGCCCAGTTCGTCGATGAAGAAATTGGCGGTGGAACCGGTGCCGACACCGACGATGCGGCCCTCCACCACGTATTCGAGGGCGGCACGCGCCACGGCTTGTTTCAATTCGTCCTGGGTCATCATGATGGCAGTGGTAAAAAGTGCAGATGGCGCTATTTTAACGGAAAGAAGTTGCCCATTCGCCCAAAGGCGGAGTTAAGATAGGGTTGTCCATGCGCAAGCATAGTCAAGCATGGGGACGCTTCATTTCCACTCTCCGTCCGCTTTTGGGAACCGAATATGAGCGATAGCAAAACCATCCTGGTGGTCGACGACAGCCGTGTTTCGCGCATGCTTTCGCGCCAGTTCATCCTGTACAGCCATCCCGCCTATGTCGTCGAGGAGGCCGCCACGGGTGAGGAAGCGATCGGCAAGATGGCCTCGGTCAAGCCTGACATGATCCTGCTTGACGTCAACATGCCCGGCATGGGCGGGCTGGCGGCGATCGCCAAGCTGCGCGAAATCCAGCCCGACGTGCCGATCTGCCTGATGACCGCCAACGTTCAGGAAGCGACACGCGAAAAAGCGCATAGCCTGCATGTGCATTTCGCCGAAAAGCCGATCACGCAGGCGCGCATCGATTCCGTCCTGGCTACTCTGACTAACCTGGGAAGCGCCTGATGTTCCAACTCACAGAACTGCAGCACGACGCCCTGGTGGAACTATTCAACCAGGGCGTAGGCCAGGCCGCCTCTTCCATGAGCCAGATCGTGCGCGAAGAAGTCACCATGTCGGTGCCCCTTATCAGTTTCCAGACGCGCGCCGAAGTGGCCAAGACCCTGGGCAGCACCGAGGCACGCCGCATCTGCGCGGTCACGCAACACTATCAAGGCGCCTTCAACACCGAAGCGATCCTGATGTTCCCGGAAGAAAAAAGCCTGGAAATCGTGCGCCTGATGGTGGGCCAGTCGGTCACCATGGAAGAGCTCTCCGAAATGGAACAGGAAGCGATGAGCGAGATCGGCAACATCATCCTCAATTCCTGCATGAGCACACTGGCCAACATATCGGGCAAGGAATTGCACGGCTCACTGCCGGTGTATCGCGTCGGCACGGGCGATCATATCCTGGGGGCCTCCGGCAACCAGTGGAACGGCCTGGTCTTGACGCTGAAAATCGACTTCAACATCGAAAAGCACCAAATCAACGGCTACGTCGCCTTCCTGCTCGATGTGGGCGCCTTGAACGATCTGCAAGCCTATCTCAATCACTATCTCAGCGGACTGACCCCGTGAATGCCGACAGCGACGCTGCGACTGGCATACCTGGCGCGCCGACCCTGCTCGACAGCGTGCTGCACGCCGTGCGCGTGGGCTTGATCGTGCTCGACGACAGCGAATGCGTGGTGCTGTGGAACCGCTGGATGGAAGAACATTCGTCCTACCCGGCGTCGAGCGTGCTGGGCAGGCATTTCGTCGAATTGTTCCCCGAACTCACCAATGGCCGTGCGCACGGCGCCATCAAGGGCGCCCTGCAAAGCAAGCTCGCCTCGCTGATTTCGCAAACGCTGAACAAGGCGCCCTTCCCGCTCTATGCCTGCGCGGAAGACCAGCTGGCCGGGGTGCGCATCCAGCAGGCTGTGCAAGTGATGCCGCTCGACCAGCCCGGCCGAGCGCACTGCCTGGTGCAGATCACCGATGTCAGCATGGCCGTTGCGCGCGAAAAGCAGTTGCGCGAGCTGGCGATGGAATTGCAGGGCCAGATCTTCATCGATGGCCTGACCGGCATTCCGAACCGGCGCCGCTTCGATGAACACGTCGAAAACGAATTCCGCCGCGCCAAGCGTTCAGGCTCGCCGCTATCGCTGGCGATGATCGATGTCGATGCTTTCAAGGATTACAACGATAACTACGGCCATCAAAAGGGCGACGATTGCCTGATCCTGATCGCCGCCGCCTTGACACGCATCCTGGGCCGCCCGTGCGACCTGGTGGCGCGCTACGGCGGCGAGGAATTCGTCGCGCTGATGCCCGACACGAATGCCGATGGCGCCCAATCCTTGGCGGAAGCCATGCGATGCGAAGTCGAATCACTTGCCATCGAGCACGCCTACTCCGGCGTCGCGCCGCATGTCACCATCAGCCTCGGCCTGCTGACCCAGATTCCTTCACACAATACGGTGATCTCGCACATGATAGGCGCGGCCGACCGGGCGCTCTACCAGGCCAAGCGCAACGGGCGCAATTGCGTCGTGGTGCATGGCGAAAAGGCGCCGGCCTGATCCGTCGCTGAAAGCACGAAAAATCGGACCGGTGCCGAGACCTCAAGCCGGTCAGGCAAACTCACCGATCTTCGCCTCCACCGCTTTCCTGATCGATCCCGTCGTAACGAAGGACTGCGCCGCCACGATGTCGTCATGGAACCAGCGGTCGCCATCGAGACAAGCCGGAACCTGGCGCCGCACTTCGTCGTAGGCCGCCTTTGTACCCTGGCCCAGCACGAAGCCGGGCAACAAGGTTTCAGTCATGGTCAGGCCCTGTGCCGCCAGCAGCATTTCCACACCGACGATGTATTGCGTATTGGCCACCACAGTTGCGGCCTTGCGCGCGCACCAGGTCGAGTTCGAGACGTGGTCTTCGCTATTGCCCTTGGCCGGGATGCTGTCGACCGAACCCGGCATGCACAGCGTACGGTTTTCCATCACCAGCGAACTGAGCGAACATTGCACCACCGGGTAACCGGTATTGACGCCGCGCACGCCCGTCATCAGGTTGCGCGGCAAGCCCCAGGACAGGGTCGGGTCGATCAGGCGCGCCACGCGGCGTTCGCAGATGCTGCCGAGATCAGCCACCGCCATGGCGAGCAAGTCCATCGCCTGCGCCAGGTATTGACCGTGGAAATTGCCCCCCGAGATGATTTCGAAACCGCCGCCATCCTTGGAGAAGATCAACGGGTTGTCGGTGGCGGAATTGATTTCCTTGTCGACGATGGTGTCGATGTAATCGAGCGCATCGAACACCGGGCCATAGACTTGCGGTGCGCAGCGCAACGAATACACGTCCTGGATGCGCGCGGTGTACGGAATGTCGGTGCGGCGCAATTCCTCGGGGAATTGCACGGCACGCGCCTCGTGCGTGGTGCGGGTGGAGCCGGCCAGGAGCGTGCGCATCGCCGCGGCAGTCTTGATCTGCCCGGCGTGCGGGCGCGCCTGGTGGATGCGCGGATCGAACGCCGACATTTCGGCGCGCATTGCTTCGAGCGTGAGCCCGAGCGAAATGCAGGCATCGAGAAGCAGATTGCGCGCGTCAGCCGCCGCCAGCACGGCCACGGCGAGCGATACGGTGCAGCCATTGATCAAGGCCGAGGCATCCTTGGCCTTGAGGTCGAACGTGACCGGGCCGAGCTTGGAGAGCTTGATCGCCTCGGGCGCCGACATGCGCTTGCCCTGGTACATCACTTCGGCTTGCGGAAAACCCGCGACGGCGGCGGCAAGGTAAGACAAGGGCGCCAAATCGCCCGACGCGCCGACCGAGCCTTTCTGCGGCATGATCGGGTGGATCCCGGCATTCAAGAATGCCAGCAGGCGATCAACCACCTCCACGCGCGGTGCGGAATAATTGCTGGCGAAGGCATTGGCGCGCAACAGCATCGTGGCGCGGCTGACTTCTTCGGAAAACGGCTCGCCCATGCCAGCGGCATGCGCCTTGATCAGCTGGGTCTGGAACAGCTCGATATGCTCGACCTTGATGCGCGTATCCTTCAGCAAGCCGACGCCGGTGTTGAAGCTGTACATCATCGGCGCTTCGTCGTGCATCCAGGTGTTTTCGATATAGTCGCGGCTCTCCTTCAAGGCGGCGCGCGAAGAGGCGGCCAGCTCGACCTTGACCTTCGTGTCGCGCGCGGCAGAGAGGACCTGGGCAGCCGTCAAGGTGAAGCCGTCGATGGTGAAGTTGCTCATGACTGGGTTCTTTCTTTGTTGGTTCATCTGAATATTTTGTGGATGAAAAATAGTTTGGCGTCCACTCACCCTCCGTCATTCCCGCGAAGGCGGGGATCCATAAGCAATTCGGTCAAGTCCACTCAGTATGGATTGCCGCCTTCGCGGGAATGACGGAGAAAGTTTTTGCTTAGCCTGCGCAAATGCGTTCATATCTCCACAAAAAATAGGAACAATCTCTGTGCCATTAGGTTACCGATATTATTTTGCACCCGACTCATACCACGCGCCGATTGCAGCACGCTCCTCGTCGGTGATGTGCGTCAGATTCCCGAGCGGCATCGCTTTCAACTGTACCGCCTGTTGATACACCTTGGCCGCATTCTTGTGCACCAAATCAGGCGTCTGCAACAGGATGCCGGCCGGCGCGGCGGCAAATCCGGGCTGCGTCGGGTGGTCCGAATGGCACGCCGTGCAGCGCTCGTTGATGATGGTTTGCACGTGCGCAAACCGGTCTTCCGGTGTGGCCGCCACAGGCGCCGCGGATTGTGCCGGATGCGGCGCGATCGCCGCCGCCACACAAAACAGGATGGCCACGCCAGCGGCCGGATAACCCCAGGCGATGCGGCCCTTGTGCTTCAAATTGAAGAAGTGCCGGATCAACACCCCCGCTGCCATGATCGCCGCCAGCACCAGCCAGTTGTAGGCATGGTTATACGTCATCGCATAGTGGTTGCTGATCATGACGAACAGCACCGGAAGCGTGAAGTAGTTGTTATGCACGCTGCGCTGCTTGGCGCGGATGCCGTAGATGGCATCGGGCGCCTCGCCGCGCTTCATCGCCTCGACCAGCTTGCGTTGCCCAGGAATGATCACCATCAGCACGTTGCCGACCATGATCGTGCCTATCATGGCGCCGACGTGGATATAGGCCGCGCGCCCCGAAAGAAAATGCGACAACCCGTAAGCTGCCAGCACGATCAAGCCGTACATCACCAAACCGAGCAAGCCTTCGCGCTTGCCCAGCGGCGAGCGGCACAGCAAGTCGTACACGGTCCAGCCGACCACCAGCGTGCCGAGGCCGATGGCAATCGCCTGCCAGGGCGCGAGATCGGCCACCGACTTGTCTATCATCATCGCCGAGGCGTTGAAGTAGTAGACGATGAACAGCATGGAAAAGCCCGACAGCCAGGTGGCATAGGCCTCCCACTTGAACCAGTGCAATTCAGCCGGCAGCTCGGGCGGCGCCACCAGGTATTTTTGCGGGTTGTAGAAGCCGCCGCCATGCACCGCCCACAACTCGCCCGATACGCCGCGCCTGGCCAGGTCGGAACCGGGCTTGGGCGGCTTGATCGAATTGTCGAGCCAGACGAAATAAAACGACGCGCCGATCCAGGCGATGCCCGTGATCAGGTGCAGCCAACGCACCAGCAGGTTGAGCCAATCGATACCATATGACAGCAATAACGCTTCCATGCCTTCCTCTTGTTGATTTCGTCTGCCTCTGCGGGCGCTTCAGACGAATGGATTTGTTGGTCGCGAACTGGTCGAGTCGCGTGCACCATCTTGCGCTAACGCAAAATCAGTGCCCGCCCTCCTTTAGCTCCGCTGCGACCGCTGCCTGTTGTCACTCAACCCACTCTTGCAAGCATGTTGCATGAATAGGATTATTCGTGATTTCGTATCAGCACGATAGTCTTTTTCATAGCTTCGATCATGGCAGTTGGAGTATATTCGACATAAAGACATTTATATAAAGGGAGACTCCCATGGCCGGCTTGCCAGATCATCTGGATGTGCACCTGATCCGCATCCTCTACATGCTCTTGTCCGAAAAAAACGTTTCGCGCGTGGCCTTGAAGCTGAATCAGCCGCAGCCGTCGATCTCGGCCTCGCTGCGCAAGCTGCGCGAGCTGACGGGCGATCCGCTCCTGGTGCGCGGCGCGCGCGGCATGGTGCCCACGCAGCACGGCGAGAGCCTGTTGAAGCCGGCCAAGCGCATCCTCGACGACACGGAACGATTGTTCGTGCGCAAGCTGCCCTTCGTTGCGCAACAGGAAAGCCGCACCTTCCACATCGCCGCGCCTGACTACCTCGACAGCCAGTTCATCCCCAACATCGTGGCCGCCCTGCGCCGCGAATCGCCCAAGAGTCGCATCGTCATCCACGGCCTTGGCCCGGAAATCGATTACGTCAAGCTACTCTCCGACGGCGATCTCGACCTCGTCATCGCCAATTGGGACGAACCGCCCGAACACCTGCACCTGTCGAAGCTCTTCGAAGACCCCATACTGTGCGCCATGCGCGCCGATTGCGCCTACGCCAAGCGCACCGCATCGGACAAGATGACCGTGGAAGACTACCTGAGCCTGCCCCACGTCGCGCCCTCGCAAATGCTTCCCGGCTACTACGGTGTGATCGAATCCTTCCTGGCCAGGCAACACCTGCAGCGCAATGTGGCGGTGGAGTCGGCCTACTTCGGCCTGATCCCCTACATGCTGACACAGACGGATCTCGTGCTCACGACGGGCAAGCAATTCCTGCGGCACTACGAAAAAATCCTGCCGCTCAAAACCTACACGACGCCAATCAAATTCCCGCCCATGCGCTTCTACCAGCTATGGCATGAACGGGTGCACCAGGCAAGCGAACACAAATGGCTGCGCGATTTGATTACGACGACGGCAAAGTCGCTGGCGGTGAAATGAGCTGATGAAAATATAGAAACTGCCTGTCATTCCCACCCAAGCGAGGGCCTAAGCTGTATAAATTTCTACTTCGGTGGGAATGGCGAATCGAATAATATGCATATGGCTTCAGAATCCTTCAAAATTGGATCCCACCCAATTTTATTTTAGCATTAGCATAATGTAGTCACTGCGGCCAGTGTAGATCGGCTACACTTATTTCGAATTAGTGTCATGCGCACCTCCTGTTCCGGTCAGAGCGCATATCCCAATCTGCTACACTTGGAAAGAGCGTATTGCCGAGATTCGCGATGTTCCGGTCAGAGCGCATATCCCAATCTGCTACACTAGGATCCGCGAACGCAGGCACTGCCGCCAAGTTCCGGTCAGAGCGCATATCCCAATCTGCTACACTAATTTATCAATCTCTCAAGAAAGAGTACAAGTTCCGGTCAGAGCGCATATCCCAATCTGCTACACTGCTGCCAGCACGCTCACGTTCACACCCACTGTTCCGGTCAGAGCGCATATCCCAATCTGCTACACTGCAGGCGACAAAATCAACGACGAACATGCTGTTCCGGTCAGAGCGCATATCCCAATCTGCTACACTGAATACTTGGTGCGCACCTACACCAACGAAGTTCCGGTCAGAGCGCATATCCCAATCTGCTACACTGCGCGTATCCGGCACATGCGCGTCGCTTGCGTTCCGGTCAGAGCGCATATCCCAATCTGCTACACTGCTGCCAGCACGCTCACGTTCACACCCACTGTTCCGGTCAGAGCGCATATCCCAATCTGCTACACTGCAGGCGACAAAATCAACGACGAACATGCTGTTCCGGTCAGAGCGCATATCCCAATCTGCTACACTCAAGGAGAACGAATCATGCACAAGAACTCAGTTCCGGTCAGAGCGCATATCCCAATCTGCTACACTCAA